>Ga0164297_10001776_pt1 | contig 22282 bp, 16 predicted proteins | sample GEODES058metaG_FD_113539 | JGI IMG/M metagenome (GOLD analysis project Ga0164297, IMG submission 113539) | Dystrophic lake water microbial communities from Trout Bog Lake, Wisconsin, USA - GEODES058 metaG | ecosystem: Environmental > Aquatic > Freshwater > Lake | place: USA: Trout Bog Lake... | reverse complement strand
CTAAAAAGCGCTAGTGGCTTTCTCCGAAATCCGACAGAGAACCGTCAAATACTGCCAAATCACTTCCTGATTCTTCTGTCCCATCGTATCCCATTGCCGATCAAAAATAGCAAGTGCCGACAACATTTCATTAAACTGTGTTGCGACCTTCTTTTGAGCTACTTGACGAATCATAAACATATCACGTGCATAAATGGCCTCTGAACAATCTTTGTATACATGATCTCGGAACAAATCCAAAATCAAACGTGGATTAACCTTCTTTGCACCTTTGATTCCCTCTGTCGCCATTTTGATGTCTTTCTCCTCTGGAAACGTAGTGCAGAGTTCTTCAAAAAAGTTAACAAGTTGCGTATTAAATGCACTCAACAACGACATCTCCTAACAGATATGTCGTAGTGAAATCTTTATATTGGCTTGTTATTGGCGTGCGACACGTTGTGGTATACCGATGTCACGAGATGCCTTATATTGTTCCATCTGCTGGTCCAGCATCTCTTCCTTCTTACTTCGCTTCTGGTTAGAACTCGTTGTCTGAAAGTTAGAAGCTTCTCGTGTCCCAACCGAATCCTGACCATTCAAAAATCCAAAATTATGCATCATAGACAACCCACCATTTCCTTGCGCCGAAGTATCCGTCCCCAGAAAAGAGTAACTATCACCAAATCCGCCACCCATCTCCGTATCCAAGTAGGGTTCAGGTTCCATGGGTCCGGCCGGTTGTCCCCCCTTTCCTTGTGACTGCCCCTTTGCGCCACCATCTTTCAACTTCTGTTCATAAAGCCAGTTCATCACTTCACTATTGGTCCGTGGCTCAGGCTCTCCTGAAATAACCAGAGTCGGAGTCTGTTTCAGCCATCCTGGAAGTTGTGGACGATTCGGAGAAGGATCCACGCAAATAAAACGAAAATCTTTGTGATAATTGGTTTTGGAAATCTCTTCAATAAATGCTTTGGACCAATCACAACGATTGGAGTAAAAACAAATATGAATGGGAGCAGGTCTACTCATCCTTTTCTACTTTACGAACGAATCCAAATCCGCTTGAACGCAGTATTTTATAAAATTGATGAGAACGATCAATCGGAAGATAGGTTAGGATACCATAATCTATGCAAGCAACACAGCCCACTCAATTCTCAACGCTCAAGAAAAGCGAAGATGGCCGAACGTATTCCTTTACGTTATCGCCCATCCATGTCACCTATGCCAATACCCTCCGCCGTCTTATCCTGACAGGCGTAGAGACGGTTGCCTTTCGGTCGGACATGACTTCTACGGGTTCCACAACCGATGTCATTGTAAAGCAAAATGATACACCCATGACGAATGAAATGTTGGCCGACCGTATCGGTCTTATTCCCATTCATATAACGAATCCACTGAGTTGGAAGGAAGATAAATATATCTTTCGTCTTAAGGTGCAAGGTGATAAGGATAATACTACCTATGTCAAAGCTGGTCAATTCAATGTAGTAGACATTTCCGCTATAAAAGCGGATGCTACAGATGACCAGAAAAAAGAGGATGAGGTGGTGGTTCCTACGGAACAATTCTTCCCTCCTAACCCTATTACCCGAGATACATGCTTGATTGCGTCCCTTCAACCAGGTTCAGTGTCACAAGCAGTTGAAATTGTGGCAAAGGCTACAAAGGGGACTGGACGTGAACATGCACGATTTAGTCCTGTCTCACAATGCTCCTATGAATACAGTCTGGACTCAGATCCTGTACGTATTCAAGAGATGTTTCAAAAATGGTTGGTTTCTGCCAAGAAGGTGGGTGACTTAGATAAAGAATCAGAGCGCTATGCGGAGTTAAAACGAGAGTTTAATACCATGCAGATCAAGCGATGCTTTCAAGTGAATGAGAAGGGTGAGCCATTTAGTTTTGACTTCACAGTAGAAACCATTGGAGTATTAACAGTACCCTACATTGTGGAACGAGCGTGTGAAGTGGGTGAAAACATTTGCAGTCGCTATGTGAATGTTCAAACGGGCGATCTTCCCTCCGAAATTACAATCACTTCTTCTGATTCACGCATCATTGGTTATGACTTCTTGTTTCGTGGACATGATCACACGCTCGGTAATCTACTCCAGACCTGGTTGGTAGAGCACCACATTGAGGGAGATGCGAATCCTAAAATTACATATGCGGGTTATTCGGTACCGCATCCACTTCGTGACGAGATGGTGCTTCGGATTGGTGTGGAAGATGGAGAAGAGGCTACTGCACGCCTAGCTCTCTCTGAGGCGGCGAAAGGATGTGTGAAAATGTTTCAAGAGATGCGCAGTGCGTGGCGATCGGCGACAGGAGCAGCGCCCGTGACTGATCTTGCTAGGACAGTACGTCGTAAGCCGAAGGTGGCAGCCGAGAAGATGGGTTAAATAATTACACAATATTCACACTTATATTTTTTAGAATAATGATGTTAATAATATTATAAATAGTATTTGTTTTATGATATTATTAGAATTAAAATTATGAAATAATCTGGATAATACTACGAATCGTACGTGATAATAATTCACATATAAGAGTAAACATTAGAAAACAACTACCCATCACTAAAATATTATCAGATACATCTTGTGTTTTAGGAAGATGAAAAATATCTAATAATGGATCCAGGAAATTAGTTGAATCACCCATTAATCGTTGTTCTATTCGTGTAAATATGCATGTTCTACAAATTATATGATGTGTCCAAATGATAGAATACATAAAAAAAAAGACAATAAACATAAAATAGGATGGATAAATGGTATGTATAGATATATAAAAAATAATCATTACATAAATAAATGAATGATGTATAAACCGAATAATATTTCCAATATGTTTATCGTTATTTTCCCAAAAAATAAGTTTTCTCATAAGATATTCTATCCCATATTCTATGTAATCACGAATTGTTTTTGATTTTATTACTGGTACAACCGAAGGTACAACCGAAGGTACAACCGAAGGTACAACCGAAGGTACAACCGAAGGTACAACTGAAGGTACAACCGAAGGTACTTCCATGTTAACATAGAAATAGAATTAATAATTAAAAATTATACTCGCAATTGTAATTCCGTATTGTCTTCTATATTAACCTTATTTATAAAATACGCATCCATGACGTACATGTAATTTTTACATACATATTTCATATTCCTCACAACTGCGATAGATCCGATGAAAATAGAGTTCCAATTCTTCCATGGATAAATCTCTCATCACATAGCATTTAAATCGTTCCAGTTTTAATTCATCTAACATCGCCCATACTTGAGTGTGTAAATGACTATTGACAAGTAGGAGAAAATCATTTTTTAAATCAGAGCACCATTCACGAACTTGGTCTATATTCTTATATAGCCAATCCGTACTTAGAATGCAATACTGCTTTTTGTACTCCATATTAATCAACAAGTTTGCATAGTGTGGTTCATATGATTGATCTCGTTTCCATAGCTGAACCGGTTGTCTAATAAATACTTCATCTTCATAGGCATTTTGCTCTTTCATCTTCTCTGTAACTGAATAGGCCTTGTAACATTGTTGATATACAGTGGTACGTGACAAACGATTAATTTCTGCATTGCGAATTAGTGAAAAATTATTACTATTGTCATTCATGTATTGAATATATCCCACTGTTGGAATCTTAGCCATCTTGGTATTCACTGCCGTGCGAATTAGAAGTTCATGGTCATCGCAGATAGGTAAGAATTCAGAATAATTTCCAATCTCACGCAGAATTTTGGTTCGCCAGATGCGAGGATGATTTGGAACACATACAATATGTGAAAGTGTTATATTATTAATTTGCGGCGTATTGTAGACAAACCGCCAGGAATTATTTATCTTTTGACAATAGTATCCTCCATATCCCTTACTAATAAAATCACCATACTTGCAATTCATTCCGTTTTCATAGATATTGATAAAATCCATGTACACAAAACCTACTTCTGGATGCCCTTCAAACACCGTGACTGCGCTTTGCAATGTATGTGGAAGAATCTCATCATCGTGGTCTAGTTCCAACATGTATGCTCCACGACAGAGTGAAGATGCTTCATTCTTCACATTCCCAATGCTACCACTATTTTTACTTCGTCTATAAAGCCGCACACGATAATCATCTTCAAAGGTCTTCTTCAAGAATCCAAAATGATCTTCACTTGACGAATCGTCTAGAATGACCCACTCCCAATCACGAAAGGTTTGTTGCTTGACACTTTTATATGCCCTCTTTATTTTTTCATAGGACTCATAACACGTAGTCATAATAGAAAATGTGGGGCGCACAGATGCACGATTGGATGTCGTAATATTCATAAAACAATAATTTACACCCGAGTTAAATGCATCTACTGTAGGCGGAGCTGCAAAGTGTAACCAGCGTTTTCGCATACGTGGAACAATCACTGAATTGACTTCTTCTACATACTCTGCGGCGGTGCCGCCCCATGTAACAAATAGATGATAACTTGGATCAAATAATTTTAGAAGAGGCTCCTTTGTAGCTGTAATGCAATGAACCGTGCACTGTAGTGCGTCTTTATTTACTTCAAAGAAGTCATCCTTGTGGGCTTCATGACAAAATACAATAATATTTGGATATTTCATTGATCTATCACGTAATCGCTGTACTGTCTTAAATCCCTTTATTATACAACTAGTGTTCTAAAATCATCTGCAAAGGAACACTCCATATCTAGTCGTTGGACTTCGTGTAAACGTCCTCCACAAAACCGAGCATATCGTGCGAAGACCGTTTCAGGAGACATCTTGTTATTCATGGAGAGTGGATTGAACATAAGTAGGAAGCGAGTGCGTATTGCATAGCATCCTAGAACTGAATTGTAGGGATCAAATAAGAGAGTTTCTACATTGTAGAATTTTACAAGTACATCGTAATTTATTTGGTTCTGCAGAATATGTTGAAAGAAGAGTGGAGAGAGAATGCGATAGCGACCAGTTAGTTTGATAATGATATCGGTTTCCTCAATCCCATGGCGCTGGATTACTTCACGGATATCTAGCATTTCGTTCACGCCTTTGTTTTGGTATACTAAGCGATTGTTGTCCGTGTAGACCACTTGAATAGGTTTACCATAATGTGTAAATTTGTCTAAATAGGTAGATCGATGTCCGTTGTTTTCTACAATCAATGGTGTAATCTCCACAGGAAGATGCGAGAGTGTTTCGGAGATGGCCTTGCGATATTGCTGTTCTCTTCGTTCTGCATCTTGTTTTCCGTAGCGATTCGCAATAGATGCAGTTATGATCAAATAAATCATAGTTGCAGTTACTTGTTGTTAAGTGCGATTATATTTTGTCACAATAATTCACAGATGAGCTTCTTGAACTCTAGATAGGCCATGCGATTGCATGGTAGGGAACTATGATAGTGCTTATGATGATTACTGCGGCTTACAAAGGTTAGACCACAGAATTTACACTGCAATGGCTGCTTCCCTGTGAGTGCTTTTTTGAGGCACTCGTCTAAAAATGCATGAATGGCAGTGGTCACGGATTCATACTTTGATTCTGATGGTAGTGCTAGCCAGGTTCTGCACTCGTGATGACGATCCTTATGAGCGAGGAATTTTCGCTTGACACTAAACACCGCATGACACGCTTCGCATTCGTACTGCGTGTTTGGAGAAGGGATCGTGGTAAACGGACCGAGGAAAACGGGCTCTTCTTCTTTCAACGCTTCTTGTGAAGCCTCTTTTAAAGCCTCTTGTGAAACCTCTTGCGTAACCTCTACCAGAGGCTCTTCTACTGGCGCAACTTCCTCTTGATCCTTGAACGGTTGCTTCTTCTTCAGCGTCTTAGAAGACATCTTTGCCAATCGTTCATAGAGTCGCTTGAACTCATCGCTCTTGGTATCTACTTGTTTGGGGGAAGGCGCAGCAGGAGCCAGCTCCTTCGGTTTTGTAGAAAATATGTTATCCATGTTAATGATTGGTTCCAATTCAGTTTGTCCCGTATTTGACGGGACTTTTGATGAGAGTTTGGATAAAACCCCATAGAGCTTCTTAAACTCCTCGCTCTCCATTATATAATCTAGTGCGGTCTCATTTTAAATTCTGTGTCGGAATTTTAATTTTATTAATCTACCTCCTCCACGCTCGGTCCCGAGGGGGTGCCATTATTTGCTGCATCTGCACCAGGCGCACCCGCATCCTCGTACAACTTCATCATCACGGGGCGAATCTTGTCTTCGTACATTTTCTTCTTCTCGTCGTAGGTTTCTTTAGGTTCCTCCTGGTTGCTCTCTAGCCACTGGATGCCTTCTTGTACCCACCCTTCTACTTCCTTGATGGTATCCTCGCCCAGGGTGGTCTTGACCTTGTCCTCTCGCACCGCATTGCGGGTGTTGTAGAGGTACGTCTCCAGACCATTGCGTGCTTCCACACGCTCCATGGACGCTTTGTCAGCGGCGGCATTCTTCTCTGCCTCCTGCACCAAACGATCAATCTCTTCCTTGCTCAGGCGACCCTTGTCATTGGTGATGGTGATCTTGTTGGACTTGCCAGAGGACTTCTCCACCGCACTCACGTTCAAAATGCCGTTGGCGTCCACGTCAAAGGAGACATCAATCTGGGGCACACCACGGGGCATGGGCGGGATATCGTCCAACTTGAAGTTGCCGAGCTGGTTGCAGTCCTTCGTGAACTGGCGCTCACCTTCAAAGACTTGGATCAAGACGCCTGGCTGATTGTCGGCGTAGGTAGAGAACGTCTGCGACTTCTTGCACGGCACGGTGGTGTTACGCTTGATCAGGGCGGTCATCACCCCACCAGCGGTTTCTAGACCGAGGGAGAGCGGCGCCACATCCAAGAGGATAAGTTCAGAGGTGCGATCGGTGGAGTTCTTCCCTGCGGTCAGAATGTGCGCTTGGACCGCCGCACCATACGCAACGGCTTCATCTGGATGGACAGAGTCATTCAACTTCTTGCCGTTGAAGAAAGAGCTGACTAGTTCTCGGATCTTGGGAACACGAGTGGAACCTCCTACCATGACTACTTCGTGGATGTCGGCTTTGGACATCTTGGCATCGCTGAGAACCTGCTCTAGGGGTGCAATCGTGCGGCGAAAAATGCTCTCGCAGAGCGACTCAAACTTCGCACGAGTGAAGACGAGGTTGAAATCTACGCCGTTGGCGAGAGCATCTACTTCCACGGTGGCCTGCGTGGCTGTACTCAGACTTCGTTTGGCACGTTCACAGGCGGTGCGCAGACGGCGCTGGGCACGGTCGTTGCCCTTGATGGTTACATTTTTGTTTTTCTTTTCAAATTCTTGCACACAGTAATCTACCATGGCACTGTCAAAATCTTCTCCCAATTATGTTATCGTATGGCTCTTTATCCATACTTCTTATGGTTTCCCATAAGTTCAGACTATATCTTTAAGAATAGCATAGCTATTCCCAGAACCCATTCGTGCCCCTTTTTCCATCGTATGCACTTTTCTAAAAAGTGCCCAAAAACTATAACTGTTTTTACTATACATTAGGATACTCGGAGTAGTCGTTGAACCTTGATCCTGTTTCCAGGACCCTTGGCTGCGGATTGCCCATTTCAGATGGTTCTATCATCTTCATTTGCCACATTTTTACCTTCTCACAGATGATTACTCTGTGCCCTCTACTCTATTACTAGGTAGAGTTGGTAGTGGACAACTTTAGGGGTTTCCCGCAATTAAAGTTCTTTATTCTCGGCAGACGGAGATTTTACCGAGATGGCCATCACCTGAGGTGGCCTTTACTTCAAACACACCATCATCAATGGTGATTAAACTTACATCATGTGTACCCACACTTGTTATCGCATAAGCTCTTTATCTCATGCTTCTTCTACTCTCATAGAAGGTCGGACTATATCTTGTTATCTCTCTTACGAAAAATAACCCTGGCACTCGTGGATGTTTTTCCATGTAGGTGCAAACCTATGTAGGATACTTCATCTAGTCTCTGAACCTTGACCCTGTTTCCAGGGCCCTTGGCTGCGGATTGTCCATTGCAGAATCATTTTCTTTTTTACTATACCGCAGTTAATTACACTGCGCCCTCATCGCTGTTACCAGAACAAGTTAGTAGAAAATGCTTTAGGAGTTTCCCGTCAATTCACCAGGTTCCTGTGATTCTATCACAGGGAGGGCTTTCACCTCAGGAAGCAGTTCATAACGATTATCTTGTAGTTCATAGTTAATTTGATTTAGAAATATTTTAACTTTAGCTTCATATTTTGTTATTATTTTACTATCTATTTTATTACTTTTAGAGATGTTTTCATACTTTTCAAGTGGTCTTAAATTTGTCCAATGATAACACTTATAAATTTCTTCTTGTTGTGTTAAGTCGTATGAATCGCATGGAGTAATATGATCAATATGCCAATATGATCCTCTATTTTTCCAATTCATAGTATCATCAAAGTTAAATTCAAACCATTTCTTCATAAATTCAAGTGAACATCCAATATACTGCAATGTAGTATTCTTTTTACAACATTTAATATCTCTTTTTAGATATGAGTGTAAGTTACTACGTATTGTATATTTTAATTGATAAATTACATCATCTTTTCTCTTATTATTGTAATTAATCATGTATTCGGGAGTTCTTTTGATTTTATTATTATTACCTTTATTCTTACTTTTTATTTCATGACATTTGTTACACCATTTAAAATAACCATCTTTATGCCTGTACGATTTGTAATACTGATCTATTTGTTTTTCTGTATTACATACTGAACATATTTTAGAAAGAAGAATATCTTGGTCATGTTTTACTCTTTCTTTCTGTTGAACTTTACTGCACGTTTTGCATTTGCTGCGATATGATATAGTATGAATGGGTGTTCTATCACGATAAAAGGACGAAACTGGTAATTGTTGATTGCATGAAGTACATATTTTAGATTCCATCTCTATGTCTTATATATTTTATTTAATTAAATTCAAATTTTTAATGAAGCCTTAAAGTGTAAATATAATCAATTAAGTATCTAACAACAAGTAATCAAAGTACCTCCGCAGTCGAAAATAATCACATTTTGTTCCGTCGTCATCTTCTTGTCCAACCCATACGCCAACGCAGCTGCCGTCGGCTCATTGATAATCCGCAAGACATTCAGACCAGCAATGATGCCAGCATCCTTGGTAGCTTGGCGCTGAGAATCATTGAAGTAGGCAGGGACGGTGATCACCGCATCTTTCACTTCGCATCCTAAGTGGGCCTCTGCCGTCTGGCGCATCTTGGTTAGCACCATGGCAGAAATCTCTTCAGGCAAGTAGGATTTTTGTTCTCCCTTGAACTCTACACCGATCTGAATCTTTCCTGTGTTATCGGCTGTGACAGAGAAGGGCCAGTGCTTCATATCCGATTGCACACTGGATTCGGTGAACTTGCGACCGATCAACCGCTTGGCATCAAAGACAGTGTTCTTGGGATTCTGAGCAGCCTGGTTCTTGGCCGCATCTCCAATCAACCGATCCGAATCCGTGAAGGCGACGTAGGATGGCGTAGTACGATTGCCATGTTCGTTGGCGATGATTTCTACACGGTCATTCTGCCAGACACCAACAACGCTATAAGTTGTGCCAAGATCAATTCCAATAGCGTAGGACATTTCTAACTATAATCAGTGGTACTGTTTTAAGTTAGCAATGAATAAGAAAAAATAGAAATTTAACGACCAGGCTCAGTAATCAACCTCCCCTGATCATTGGTATGTGGTGCAACAAGCATGTGTGGATCTTTGCGTTCCGCAATCACCATCCAGTTAATAATATCTGTGGATGCCGCATTCTCGGATTGAATGATAAGAAGAGGACCCATCAATGTACCAATCACACGATCAAAACTTGCATTATTTTGCAAGAAAATCTGAGGATTCGCACACAAGGATTCAAATGTCCCATCGCTCATGGCGCAATCTGCCGTGTCCGTGCATTCTTTGTTAATATCCACAGTAATGGTTCCTTGAAATAGTGCTTTTGATCCACGATAGATGAGATCCGCACGAGGACCTTCAATACAGGAGTGGACCAGTGTTCGTTCAGGATAAACAGGGTGGTCAATTTCAAAGTTTTTGGTACCACCATACAATGTTAGACATTTCAGATTACCTGATGCATATAAACTAGGATAGGGGGTTACAGACGTATAAATGGTACCTGCTCCTACAATGGCAGTAAGATATTGACTATTTGCGGAGCAGCAAATAGAGTACCATGCATAATTACCACTGGTAGAGGCTGTCCATGTTTTGCCATAATCTATGGAATAATAAATTTGTCCATTAAGTACTGCGGTAGCCTGATACTGACCAGATGCAGAGCAGCAATTAGATTGCCACTTTTTTGTAGAACCTCCAACTGCATCTGTACATACAGTCCATGTTTGACCATAATCTATAGAATAGTAAAGGTTTCCATCCTGTACTGCTGCGCTCTGATATTGTCCAGATGCCGAGCAGCAAATGTCCTGCCATTGTTTTGTTGTTCCTCCATTTGCATCAGTGCATTGTGTCCAGGTTTGTCCATAATTACTAGAATAATAGATATAACCACCAGTTGCTACCGCAGATTGATATTGACCATTCGCAGAGCAGCAGATGGAGTTCCATGCTTTCCCCCCAGTTAATACGGGTATAAACGATAAATTGGTAGTAACCGCCCATGTTTGTCCATAATTACTAGAATAATAGATATAACCACCACCTACAAGTGCAGATTGATATTGTCCTGAAGCAGAGCAACACAAATTAGACCATAACTGCGTGGATCCTCCATTGGTATCCGTGCATGCGGTCCACGTTTGACCATAGTTACTAGAGTAATAGATAATTCCACTATATACTGCAGCGGTGATATATTGACCTGATGCAGAACAGCAAATGGCCTGCCATGCTTTTGACGTGGCAGTCGAAGTCCATGTTTGTCCATAATTATTAGAATAATAGATATTTCCAGGATTTACAGTTGCATATTGATATTGGCCTGATGCAGAACAACATACTGCACGCCAGTTAAGAGATGACGCAGAATAGGCTGCAGACCATGATACGCCAAATTGTGAATAATCAAGTGCAGGCGTACAACTCAGTGCCACGCTACTATCTGCATAATTTATGAGTGTTGCAGAAATAGCAGAAGTAATCATATTATAAAAAGGAGTGACAGATGTCCAAATGCCACCGCCATAGGAGCATGCGCTTAAATATTGTGCAGTAGAAGGGCAGGAGAGATAATACCAATTTTGATTGGGTGGTACAACCGTACTTTGTGTCCACGATTTACCATAATCATTAGAATAATACATACCACCTCCAAATGTACCTGCAGGATTTCCTGAAGTATTTCCAACACCATAATACACCACTGCTAATTGATATTGTCCCGCAGCCGAGCATACCACCGCTTCCCACTGTTTGTTTAAACCTCCTGGATTAGTATTTGCGCACGGTGTCCAGGTATGACCATAATCACTGGAATAATAAATAATACCTGGTGTGTTATAGGTATAACTATCACTGACACAGGCCGTTTGATACTGACCTGTTCCAGAACAGCAAATGGATTGCCAGTATAGATTCGTAGGTGCACTATTAGAGATGGTCCATGTTATACCATAATCAGATGAATAATAGATACCGCCCGCAGGGTTCGTACCACCACCAGATGCAAGCACGCTTTGAAATTGTCCAGAGGCAGAACAACAAGGAAAATACCAATAGATCGTATTAGAAGGAATGCCCCCTGGTGTATTTAATACCGTTGCGATTGTCCATGTTTGACCATAATCATTAGAATAATAAATACCACTTGGAGCTCCATTTGAATCTATCAATAAGGTGCATGTTGCATATTGTCCAGAGGAGGATATACATAATCCACTCCAATACAGGGTTGGGTCAGAATTAGAAAGTGTCCATGTATGACCATAATCCGATGAATAATAAATTCCACCATTCACTGCGGGATTTGGACCTGCAGGCGCCACATAATAGGCACATGCCACTTGATACTGACCAGAACCAGAACAGCATACATCTGCCCAATTTAAAGAGGGTGCATTAGAGATGGTCCAGTGTTGCCCATAATCTGCAGAATAAAAGATACCACTCGTGCCAGTAATAGTACCTAACATATCCGTGCATGCACTTTGATATTGACCCGATGCGGAACAGCAAATAAAGGACCAATTTTGCGTAAGCGCCGTGGTTTGTGACCAATTCAGTGCAAACAAACTATAGTCAAGAGATGGTCTCCCGCTAATCGTTGCGCTTCCATCATTATAGGTTGTAACCGCAGTAGTTACCTGATTGGTGGTTAAGATACTTCCTGTCAAATTCGTATAGGATATTGTACTTCCAACAATGGATGGCGCAGTGAATGAAGATACACTAATAGATCCACCAGGCGCTACACCTGTCATAGAAGAGAATGCAATGGTAGATACCGTGAACGTAGATGCAAATAAAGTAGAATAGGTATTGGTTTGAGTATTCCCTCCACCATTTGGCACTTGACCATTGATAGAAGACACAACTAATGAAGATACGCCAATAGAGCCACCAGGTGCAACGCCTGTCATAGAAGAAAATGCAATGGTGGACACAGTAAACGTAGAAGCAAAAAGTGTAGAATATGTATTTGTTTGATTGCCAGGTACGATACCATTAATAGAAGATACTGTCAATGATGATACGCCAATAGATCCACCAGGTGCAACGCCCATCATCGTAGAAAAGGTAAGACTAGAAACTGCGAATGTTGAGGCAGAAAGCGTAGAATACGTATTGGATTGATAACCAGGTACGATGCCATTGATAGAGGATACTATCAAAGAGGATACATTGATACAACCACCAGGTGCAACACCCGATAAGGTAGAAAATGCAATGGTAGAGACAGTAAAAGTAGAGGCACTCAGCGTGGAATAGGTATTTGTGTTACTCCCACCACCACCTCCACCATTAGGAGTCTGACCATTAATGGAAGATACTGTTAGCGAAGACATAGATGCGGTTGCATAAATACTTAGCGAACTAGCAACCACTGTACCATTGGTATACACAGGTGGCCCTGCATCAGCTGGTCCATTCGGATTTGGATTTTGCCCATTTGCATAAAAGGATGGAAGATCGGTGCTATACACAGCATACACCGGTGAATTAGGATCAATATATCCAGTTAGCGATGTAACAATATCAAATACGCCTACCATGAACGTTGAAATACCTGGATTGGCTCCACTTGGATATAGTTTTTGCCCGTTTTCACGTAGGATACGACCTGCAGGACATGTCGCAGGTGTTGCTCCTATTACGGTTAATACACCAATATTATCCTCCAATGTAACACTATTAGTAGATACCGTATACAAAAACATATCATTATTGAAAGGAGCAGCGGAGATGTACTGCCGTGTTGGCTGCCTCGCAGCATTGGATCGTACAGAGCTCATCTATGATTCTACATGATACTATGTTTTTAGATTCATGTAGAATCGTTCATTCATCTTAAACTACTGCACGTCCCTTATTATCATTCCAGTCCTTTTCACTACGATCCACTTCATTATTCCGTGTAACTATCGCATCCATCACATAGGACTTCATACCCACTGCATTCATTTGATACAATAAAGATCCAGTATCCTTGGGAAAACATGTTCCGCCAAATCCCCGTTTTCCATCATGACCTGGAACAAAACTGTGCGAAGGACCAATACGTTTGTCCAGTGTGGCGAAGGAACGAACATTCTCATACTCCATTCCATGTCGCTCACAAAATTCTGCTACCTCGTTGCAAAAGGAAATCTTGGTGGACAAATAACAATTACGAAAATATTTAATCATTTCGGCCTCTTTATTTGTGCGAAAGGATACATCCCCGTGCATGATTTTTCCATCTGTAACAGCGTAATTCATTAGTGCATTAATGGCATCTTGAAAGGCACTATCTTGCTTAATCCCACGTAGACCAAATACCCAGTGTTCACAATGAATAAAATCTTGGATGTAATTTTTTTCAGTCAAAAACTCGGGCATAAAATAACATCCGAGACGGTCACATGTCCCCACGGGAACAGTAGAGCGCAGAACTACGAAGTTTTTGGTAGGATCAATAATTAAAGAAAGTTTGGAAAGCACGGATTCTACAATTCCCAAGTGACATTTTCCAGAGGCTTCCATTGGGGTCGGAACACACACAAAAATGATATCGCATTCTGACATCCGATCCAGGGTAAGACCTGCAGGAACACAGAGGGCAGGATTGATATCATAGATGTACATGGCTGCATTAGACGATTCCAATTGCTGCGTAGCTTTGCCTACAAATCCGTTACCAATGATACCAAACTTCATTTTACTAAATATCAAATAGATTGTTTAAGCTAGAAATTCATTCATAGGATCGGCATTAATCACGTTGCCTAACTGTGCAAAATAAGAATCTTGATTTTTTTTAAGAAGAAATGCAATACGCTGCCACGGCTGTTTGTGAAAATACTGAATGATTTCACTAACGGTTATTTTCTTGCCCTCTGAACGAAGTTGTGACAAGTAGATCCCATGAAGATTATATAAGTGTGGGAGATACATTTTATCAATATCGGCTACCACAATTGTTTTTAGCACATGTAACTGAATATACAAATCATGTACCATTTTTATGATCTGATTCATAAACATTGTATTTAGAAAAAAATGAATGGAATCCTCTGGATAGTATTCCAAATACATATATGTTAAATTTTGTGTATATAAATCGGCAAATTGATTCAAAAGAGAAGGATGGTTCCCTCGTAGCGATTTCACCGTCATGTATTTTTCAGAGCGAAATCGCCAACGATTTCCGACTCCATCTTTAACAACCACACCTTGAAACTTCCACGTATTTTCATTGCATAGCGATTGGATCCAGGTTTCTGAAAGAGTTGCACTTGGAATACATGGTACTTGTGCCTGATTACGAAAAGAAGGAATTGCATCGGTCATGGTTACATCACCATCCGAATGAATCGTACAGGTATGCAGTAAATAGGACCGATTTTCCGTAATAGGTGTTACAATGCGATGTTCTTTGTGTTGTACAAGAAAACTATAACATACTGCAACATCTTTCTCTAAAGGTCCCATAAGATCCTTTCCATGTACTTGAAGTAAATCATCCGCCATCTGATCGGACTCTGTAGCAAGATTTAAATAGGACTCTACAAACAACTGTCTAAACGTCTTGGAAGAATAAAACTGTCCGGCTGCGTCCATTTTAGAGCGACTGGTGATATATAAGCGATTATCACCTGCCATCCGAAAACAATTGATCATAAACCCATCCATCAGTTCTTGACATACTAGTCCATCTGTCTGAGTGGAAAGAGGATCCGATGCTGCTTTGGGTGGGGAGATAGAAACGGGGCGATGCAATTGTGTATTCCATACTACTGACCGAAACCATTTGCTATGAGAAAGATTCATATTGGAGCTACCTTTTTCATAGCGAATCAAGCATAATCCATCTTTATTCGTATCTGTTACACAAAATGTGCCTCCATCTTCAGACTCTAGAAATGTCTTCAGTGCATTCCAAGTAGGATAGGTTTCTATTAGCTCTTTAAAGCAATTTATATCAAACTGTAGTACCATATTATACTACCTATCTCTTCTTTTCTTTAGATTATGAATTATAGTTCACGAGTGTTTGTGACTCTAATAGATTCTCACAATAGGGAAGATGGAGAATTCCGCTGATCCTGCTTTGAGTGATCCATTGAATGAACTAGAAAATAGTGATGACGTGGTAGATGAACCTGAAATAACAGAAGTGCCAGATACAACAAACATATCAGAACTAGATGAAGTAAATGAGGAGGGTAGTATTTCATCTAGTGTGCAAATTGCTCCGACAGCAGCGAATAGCTCCTTAGGAGATGAAGATGATCCTATGTTATTCATTGAACTAGGTGATAGAGTTGTATTTGACTCCACTACCTATGGAAGAACCATTGGAACCATTTATTATCGTAGTTTAGATCGGATTCGTATCAAACCAGATGGTGTATCTAACACGCTTCATACATTTGAACTAGAGCAGACGGATGATGAAGAATTATACAAAGAAAATGATGATGGGACACCTATTGTTAAAGCGGCATACGTGATTGAAAAGCGCAAGTTTGAATCCTTTGTAGAACAGCAAGATTTCCGAATCAATCAGCTCATTGATACATTTGATGTGGATGGAAAATTATATAAGAGCTACAAGATTGTGAAAGTAGACAAAGAAAATGATTACATTATCCTTCAGGACAAGGATGAAACGGATCCAGATCAAACGCAGGAGCTTAACTTTAACTTTATTGGGATTGAGCCCGATGAAGATTTCATTATTATCAGCATTCGCCAATTTGTTGGCGAAGAGGATGCTGGACCCTCAAATGGAGAAGCGCCTAGTGAAGAAATCAAAGAAGAAGACGTGGAACCAGAAGAAGATAACGGAATTGAAGTGGTTGGATTTATTGAAGTGACCAGGCCAAAGATTTTGAAAGAAGCCGCCTCCTATGAACAACGCATTCCAGATGGTCTACAAAAGATAGATGCGCTAAATGATTTCTTATCGGGTCTGGATCCTTCGCTTCAAAAAGATCCCAAAGCGGTTCGCTCTATCCGAATTTTGGTAGAAACGCTCTTTCATCTAAAACAAGCCACCGTGCAATACAATGATGATGGTTCAATCCGAGGTCCTAAAGCAATGTCCGTGACCACTTTATCTGAATTAATTGAACGTGCATCCGTTCCGCTTGGTCGTGCCATTCTTAGTATCACCAAGAAGGTTTATCGTACAGAGGAAGACATGGAAGAAAAAATAGAAGCGGATGAAGTTCACTTTGAGGATTTTGAGAAAGAACTGGAACAAATGAAAAATCAAGCAAGCAAATTGGTTGCAGGGGAAGCCAAAGGTAGTACCATTATTCGTGAGTGGAATGATCAGCAGACTTTTTTGAAACAATTTCTGTCAACCTGGTCACCAAATGGAATGGCCCCACCTATCTGGAAGGCGCTAGTAGATTCAGAATTCTTTAGACAAGACGTACCCTCAGAATCAGATAGTGTTCTGCCAGGATATATTCCAAGTCATGACAAAGATACGCCTCCTATTTTTGACAAAGTTCCCTTTGGCATAGAACGTGCGCTTGCAACTACGTATCGCAAAGGAGCAGATCGCAAAAAGCAAGTATTGTTGGCCGCAGAAGGTGCATCTATGATGTCCTATTTGATGTTCCCTATTCAAGCAACTCCTTATCTAGGTAGCACACGTTCGCACCAGTTAGCAATTGATAGTGGTCGCAGTCTCCTGCCGCCAAAAACAATGAAAATGATTTTGAAGGAGTTGGGAGAACCAAAAGAAATGGGTGCAACCTCAAATGATATTGTATTATTAAATGTATCTGGCAATACACTTGGAAATATTCCGCTGGCGGACTACATAGAGGGAATATCTGTTCCTGCGCTTGGTTTAGGCGATGCCCTGGAAATCATAGAGCAGTATGGAATGGAACAATTGGAACCCTATCCTGAATTATTAACGATTCTTCAAAAGAAGATTGATCTATATCAAGCACAACTCATTACTACATTAGCAAAGTTGCGACAAATGATTTCAACCGATGTAGCCAAAGAACCAGAGCAAAATCCATTCTTAGATCATCCAGCTATCTTAGAAGACATTCGTGGTCAACCTATTTTGGCGGAGGCACTTGTGGAATATGAACGTGTAAATCCATCGCTAGCACAATCTGACATTGGAAAGGTACTTTATTTACTGCATCATCATGCCAACTACTTTCAAATTGCGGCTGGAAAGAACTCTGTACTTATGGCAAGGGCGCTTTTGCAAACCAATAATATGGAATATTTGAAACAACTACAAATTGCGAATACGATTAAATACAATACCATACACGCAGGAGATAAACCTAAAAAGAATACATGCAAGCATGTGGCAGACCTCGTAAGTATTCGCAAGTTACACGATGATAGTGAGCGATTTCATGAACTCGCCACATTCTTTAAGATCTATCAAGGACATCGTGACGATAACTGGATTGATTGCAATGTATGCAAAGAGCATCTCCTTTGTATTCATGAGCGATTACAGCTGCAGGTTTTTCTGAATCAAAAGGAAAAGGATATCATTGAAAAGGAAATTATTTTGAAATGTGCAGGCGGACAATTTCAAGGAAAATATATTTGCAGAAACTGTGGCCAAAGTATTCGGGATTTAGATTTTGACAACAACATTGAATTTGATGACAATGGTAAACCCAAATCTGGTCGTGCAGTCTTGGTAGATGATGATGCACTATTAGACGATAAGATTGATGAAATGGTTAGCGTACCAATTGAGCAATCTCAGGTAAAGCAATTGAATCTAAATGACGATGAAATAAAATGTTACAATATTATTCGTGAAATAGCAGAGAGAGTTGGCATTCAACTTGACAATGAAGGATATCGCAATATTATTTCTCGTGTGATTACATGGATCAATAAATTTTATACAAGCGATGCATATGCTGCTCTCAAACGATCTCGTCCTACTTTGCCAGATTATGATGTAGCGGTTGCCAGAAATATTATTACCGCCTCAGCAATATTTCTCTTATTAGAAATACAATGCAAAATCCCATCCTACGTGGTACGTTATGCATTAATGGGTTGCAAATCTCCAGGGTTTGAAGGATATCCATTAGAAGATGATTCAACAAAAATGCAGGGCATAGAATACATTGCATGTGCGGTGTCCTCTATACGTAGAAATGAAGCGCCCTGGAATCAATCTGGGTTTCAAAAAATTCCAGAGGATCTCAAACGGCAGAAAGGTATCATGCAATATATGTTAAATATTTTGAAGGAAGTTATTAGCGATGATATTATTCAATCACGTTTATCTGAGAAGCGCAAATATAGTTCAGAGGTTCTAGGAACAGCCGTCGCATCCTATGGTATTTCACAAAAAGACATGATTTATCCCAGTTTCTTGCCAGAGCAAATATTTATTACGCCTGAGCTTGCTGCAAAGGATGTGATCAAACCAGAGGTGGCCGAAAACATGGGCTACAAAGGGCGTTTGGCATTGGTCAAGCTCTGGATTCGTCAGGCGCATATCTATGCTAAGAAAACTGCATCATTAGTGAAGGGTTCTCCCATGAGTGAAACTACGTGCTGCTCTAATAATATAGATGCGCCTGGTGCTTTTTGGATAAAAGCAGCGGATCTGCCGCCTATGTCAAAGCGACTATTACAGCCCAATCAACAAGGACAACCAATGATGACTGAATTTGTTCCTCGTGAAGCGGGATCCGATGTGGTTACGCCAAATAAGGATCAATATTATCGTATCTTTCTGAAGTACTGCTTTCAAGGTGACCGAATTGGTCATGCCCATGAACCTGGTTTAACGCATCAGTGCAAATGGTGTGGATTTCAATTTCCAACACATCCATCTGTCATGGACACGGACACAGAAGGTAAAACCGCACTCAATTCACAAGAAGTCAAAACGGACACAGAAGAATTTACAACATTACTAGATACGATTCATAATGTTCATTCTGTTCCTACCATCTCCTACTCTGTAATATCATCTGTAACTGATATCATGAAAGAATTTGGATCCATTCAGCCTCCGCCCATTCCTGGATGGCAAGAGGTTATTTTAGAAACGACTACACAATTTTTGAAACTGCCACCTAGCGCAGAGCGTGATGATATTGCTCTTGCGGTAGGAGCCATGTCGGATGCAACCACCCCATTTGAGAAGATCATCATGGAACGGCTCACGGTGGAAAAATATCAAATGATTTTGGAATCTATTTCTAAACTTTCATGGATCAATATGTTCCAAGTTATCCAGACGTATTTTATGACACCTTTTCAACGTATTGTATCACAATTTTCCAGATCGTCTCTTTTTATTCCGATAGAACTTGTTAAATCGTTGTCTAAATCACACGCAGAACAGGATTTGGAGCCGATTTTACAAAATGACATGACGCTACTTTTATTAAAAGAAGAAGACATGAAGCGCCCCAGTCTTCAGTTTGCCAGATCAAAACTTACTTATTTTTTGAAGCAAATGAGCGCCCTGCTCCCTTTTAAGAACAAGATTCGTCCACTTGTGGTTCCAGGAAAAGACATCACCCTTGGGTATATTCAACGAGCAATTTTGTATGGTCCTTTGGCAATTCTGATCAATCCATCTGAAATCCCTGAAGGAACAGAGATTACCAGCCCTATTAAAGCGGTAGGTGATCCCTCTATGCGCTTTTTATTAGAAATTGTGGCATTTAGTTTGGAGAAGTACTATAAAGAGCGCTTATCATTTAATGATAAGGAGATCAAAGAATTGATTGCTATTCGTGATGAGAAAGAACGTGTAAATGTAGTTGCAGAATTTAATAAGTTATCGGATGAAGAACGTGCGGTAGAACTAATGAACAAACGACTAGGTCTAGGAAAGTGGGCAGTTGGTGGAACGAAATTGATTTATGCCTATGACAAGGATTACTATGACTTAGAGCGTCAGAAGCGATTAAATGCAGGTATAGTTGATTTTCCGGGTCTTGGTGACAGTGATGTAGCACAAGGACGCAACATGGATGCGATGGGGTTTCCAATGCATTCTGCGGAAGAATACGAGCGAGAAGGCGGGTATGATAACAATCAGCACGGGGACGATGATTACGAATAGGCTTTTTTGACGAGGTTTTTTCTATTAAGAACAATAAGAAATGACCCTGCTCATCTACTCAGGATTATTGTACTTATTAGGTATTTCCATTATTTTAACATTTAAGCCAGAACTCATGTTTTCTAAGGATGGTGCATGGAAGGAGTTTGGTTTAGGTCGCAATAACAGTCAATATACATGGATGCCTTTTTGGTTATTTGCAATCATGTGGGCGATTATATCCTATATTATTGTACTTGTGATTGCGAGTCATACCGGTATGGGAGGAGTTACAAACAACACGGAGGTGGCCGTTTCCAATGAGGTGATTGAGCCTGAAAATATTTCTTCCAAATCATTTTCAAAAAATAAGAAATTATCTGCGAAAAAGAATTTGTCTCAGGAAATGAAACATGGATATTATATTTTGGATACAAATGAAACTATGAAGAATGGTGCACCCAAATATATATTTTTAGGTCCTGAAGCGCCAAATCTGGTCTATCATAATTCCATGGAGCCAGAGGGAGTGGAAACCGATTAACATACAGCGGATACTCCACTTCCAATGACTACACCAAACATCATGGAGAAAAATAAATAAAATCCATACGACAACCCTGAAGCCATAGGATAGGCATTTTCTATGGTTTCCAGCGTCAATTGTGGAGTACAGCATGGTTTAGAAGCATTCTTTACTGAATTTAGTGTGGCAGTGGATGCATTCTGTGTCACACCCACTTGCTTTCCAACAAAGTAAGATCCAAAAACGGACAGGATAGGTATACGGCAAAATGAAATAGAGGAAATACCAATACCTGCTAACATGGTTCCAATTGTGGGCAAACCACCTAAAAATGCGTTTCCTGCATTTATTTTACCACATATTGAAAATTGTGATGCAAAATTAATAGCAACAGTAATGCAATATGCGGCAAGAGGCATACCGAGCCATAATGCCATTTTAAACCACGATTTATCCGTAAATTGAAACAAGACCAGTGTTAGTACAAAAATCATGAGGGCTGACATAGCAGCGGCCCCCAGTGAACCCATTGATCTGCTACTGGTATCCGGATTAGACATTACTATATCATAAAGGGATTATTTATGAGGATCAAAATACTCAGATCAAAGTACGCAAGTAAAGTAGAGTCATGTCTGAAGAACTCAAGAAGTTTTATAAGGCGAAATCACATCCTACAAAGGGCATACTATATGATTATGACGATGATGGTAATTTAATTGAACGAAACAAAGAAGGTGCTACCATCAAAACGATTCCACTGCCACAATATCGTCCGCCCACGATGGAAGAATTTGATGAAATGGAAAAGAAGCGAAAAGAAGCAATTGCAGTAGCTAATAAGGAGTTTGAGGATGCACGTGTACAACTTCATGAGGAATACAAAAAACCAAATCGGTTAACGTCTAATATTATTCGGCTGAATCGCATGGTGGAAGAAGCAGATCATAAACTGCAAGCGATACGTTCACCTCTTAAGTTTATTCTAAAAGAAGATGG
>Ga0164297_10001775_pt1 | contig 22296 bp, 16 predicted proteins | sample GEODES058metaG_FD_113539 | JGI IMG/M metagenome (GOLD analysis project Ga0164297, IMG submission 113539) | Dystrophic lake water microbial communities from Trout Bog Lake, Wisconsin, USA - GEODES058 metaG | ecosystem: Environmental > Aquatic > Freshwater > Lake | place: USA: Trout Bog Lake... | reverse complement strand
TACATTGCTAAACAATTTTTAGAAGGACAGAAAAAAGACAGCAGCCATAAAAATGAAGCTATCGTTGGTGCAAGTTCAAATTTATTAAATGATTGTTGCGATGCAGCAACTGCTTGTGTTTTAAAAAATACTACAGGCAATAAAGTAGCTGATGTTACTTATGTAACTAAATTCAACAAAGAATACAACAGTATTAACAGATTACTACCTGTTTATAAGGTATCCTTTGACAGACCAGATGGCATAAGACTATTTGTAGAAACAACTCAAGACCGATTTTCTACGGCAATTGATAATAAAAGATATGCGTTTACAGTTTTCTTCGAATTTGTGCATCAAATGGGTTGGTTAGATTTTTTAGGAAAAGGAAGATTGGTAGTGGAGATTACTTTAACACTACTCACTTTTATAACTGTATTAATGGGCGTCTATATTTTCTTTACTACTAAAAGCAAGAAAGTAAAAGGTAATGAATTGGTAAAAGCAAGACGCATTCATCGCTTAACTTCAATATTAGTGGCTTTGTTTACACTAATGTTTAGTTTGAGTGGCGGTTATCATGCTTTCTCTAAATTTAAAGAAGATACCAGAGATCATTTTTTTATAAACAATCATTTTTCTGTCAATCAAATTGATTTTAATTTTCCTCAATTACTACGAAGTTTGCAAAAGCCCATTACTAACATAAGTATCATTCAAATAGATACATCCGCGTACTGGCAGGTAACCACAAAGAATAAATACAATAAGAATTCTAAACCTGAAACTAATAAAGTAAAGGACCTGATGAAAGATATGTCTGTTCAGCCACCTACTATTACTTATATTAAAGTAAATAACAATTCGACATTAAAAGATGGTGAAAAAAAATACGCTGCTTTTTTAGCTTCACAATTCAGTAAACATGATATTTCTGAAATAAAATCAACAGAACTCATTACCAAATTAGAAGGAGAATACAATTTTACAGACAAACGTTTGCCAGTATGGAAAGTCAGTTATGCTTCTAATCACAATGAACGATTTTATGTAGAAACTTCTACCGGAAAGCTTTCTAAAAGAATAGATGATACAGAAATATTTGAAGGTTACAGTTTCAATTTCTTACACAAACATCATTTTATGGATTTTGCAGGTAAAGCATGGCGTGATTTCAGCACTATGTTTTGGGTAGCTGCGCAAATTGCAATGGTAATTATAGGTTTGATTTTGTATTTTAAAATTAAAAAAAGAAAATAACAGCAAATAATTACTCTTAAAAAAATAAATATGAAAAAAAATCATTTATTATTCCTCATCTTATCAATATTCATATCAATAAGTCACAAAGCACAAACTGTACAGTTGCAATTCAATAATTTTTTCGGAAAAGAAGATTTTGTATTTAAAAAAGAATACACCACTGCTTTTGGCGAAAAACTTTCTTTTGTTACATTGAATTATTTTATCAGCAATATTAAGTTGATTAAAAAAAATGGCAGTGAATATATTAGTCCGCAAGACAGCAGTTATTTTTTGGTGAAGCAAGCGGACCCCTCATCAAAAAAAATTGTATTGAAAAATATCCCTAAAGGAAAATACAAATCTATCAGCTTTACCATTGGTGTAGATAGCGTTCGCAATACCATGCCAGTTGAAAAAAGAACAGGCTGTTTGGATGTTGGAGCTGCTGCACGCGGTATGTATTGGGTTTGGAATTCGGGTTATATCTTTTTTAAATTAGAAGGCAAAACAGTAAATGAGGTTGATTCATTAAGAAAGAATTTTCAATACCATATTGGTGGTTATGGCGGGTACGATACCAAAACCATTAATAATATTAAAACAAAAACATTGGATATTCCGGTAACAAAAATTACTAAAAAGAAAAATCCTGTCATTAATATCAATGTAGATATTGCTAAGTTCTTCGATAATATCACGCCCGTTAAAATTGCAGAACATCGTTCTGTTATGTGGGGAGACTTTTCTGTAAAGATCGCAGATAACTATGTAAATATTTTTAATATAGGTGAAGTTGTTTATCAACATGAATAGGTTGCTACAAAAAAATAAAATGATTTTGATGATTGCAGTAATGCTAATTGCTGCAATCATCTCTTCATTTTCTGTTAATAGATTTGCGCCCAAACCCATGCAAATCCTCATTCCGTCTAACTTTCCGAAGCCTACTTATAATTTACAATCTAATCCGGTTACAGAAGAAGGTTTTGCATTAGGCAGAAAATTATTTTATGATGGTATCTTATCAAGAGATGGAACCATTTCATGTGGTTCTTGTCATCAACAAGCTTCTGCATTTATTCATGGTGGGCACGATCTTAGTCATGGTGTAGATGATCAATTAGGCAGAAGAAATGCTTTACCCATCTTCAATGCATTATTCAAAAAAACATTTTTTTGGGATGGCGGTGTTCCTTCATTAGATTTTGTTCCGGTAAATCCGATAGAGAATCCAGTAGAAATGGATGAAAAATTAGATCATGTAATTAAGAAATTAAATGCTTCTGCTGCTTATAAAATATTATTTAAAAAAGCATTTGATGTAGATGAAATAACATCAAAAGAACTTTTGCATGCATTGGCGCAATTTATGGGGGCTATGATTTCTTCCAATTCAAAGTATGATAAATATGTAAGAAAAGAAGGCATTGAATTAAATACAGATGAATTAGCTGGTTTGAATTTGTTTAAACAAAAATGCAGTGAATGTCATGCTACTGATCTTTTCACTGATGGCTCTTACAGAAATAATGGTATCACTAATGATTTCAATTCAGATAAAGGCAGAGAAGAAATAACATTAAACCCTTCAGACAGAGGAAAATTTAAAGTACCCAGTTTAAGAAATGTTGAATACACCAGTCCGTATATGCATGATGGTGGTTTTGAAACATTAGAAGAAGTATTAGAACATTATAATTCCGGCATTAAAGAAAGTATAACACTAGACCCTTTATTAAAACAAAACAAATCGCCAGGTATTCCATTAACAAAAAATGAACAACAGCAAATCATTGCATTTCTTAAAACATTGACTGACACTGCTTTTTTACACGATCAACGTTTTTCGGAGCAGCATTAAATCTTCGATTTATTGCAAGAATGAGCCATGTATTTATATATTAACTCCACTCCTGCTTCTTTTTCTGCTAATTAAATAATAAATTTGCCATAAATCTATTGAATTATGAAAATGAAATCAATTCTATTGATTGCACTGCTAACAATTATCTCTTTCTCCTGCAATCATATTCAACAACATTTAAATGAAGCTACAAAAGACACCATGAAAATGGCAGAACCTGCTAAGGACTCAAGTATGAATATGTATGCTGATAATTTAGTAGATAATAAAAAAGATCCATCTTGCGGAATGCCTGTTACTGCCGGCGTTGGCGATACCTTGCATTATAATAACAAAGTATTGGGCTTTTGTTCAAAAGAATGCAAAGATGATTTTTTAAAAGATGCAAAAAAGAATTTTGCGTCTGTTGAATGGAAAAAATAAATACAATTTTATTAAGGTTATTAATAAAAAAATGTCATGTTTCGAGAAACTCAACATGACATTTTTTATTGTCAATTCTCTATTACTATTTTTATTACTTATAAATCAACACCTGCTCAAACCCTTTATCGGTTCGCACAGCACGATACATGCCTGCACTGTTCAATACCATTGCATAATGCCCTTTTGCATCCACACCAATCATCCCGCCTTCGCCATGCAAACTCACTAATTTTTTATTCACTACTTCATCCATTGCTTCCTGCAAACTCATGTTTTTATATTCCATCAAACAACTCACATCATAAGCAGCCACACCACGAATAAACATTTCACCATGTCCGGTGCAACTGATGGCACAGGTTTTATTATTGGCATAAGTACCGCAACCAATTACCGGGCTATCTCCTATTCGTCCGTATTTTTTATTCGTCATGCCACCTGTTGAAGTTGCTGCAGCAATATTACCGTTTACATCACAAGCCACAGCACCAACCGTTCCGAATTTTTTGTCTTTCATTAATTCTTCCAAATGATGATTGGTATGATCTAATGAATACGTATCACTGTCACGAATTGCTTTCCATTGATCATATCTGAATTGAGAAAAGAAATATTCATCCGGCTCTAATTTCACACCTTGTTTTATAGCAAAATCGTTCGCACCTTTTCCGCTTAAAAAAACATGATTGCTATTGCGCATGACTTCTGTTGCCAACTCTATCGGATTACGAACATTACGAACACCGGTTACTGCACCTGCACTTAAATCACTTCCATCCATAATGGCTGCATCCATTTCCTGTACACCTTTTTTAGTAAATACAGAACCGCGTCCCGCATTAAACAATACATTGTCTTCCAATAAAACAATAGATGCTTTAATGGCATTTACTGCTGTGCCGCCATTTTCCAAAACGGCGTAACCTGCATCCAGTGCCGTTTTTAAAGCGCTTGAATACGCCTGCTCTAATGCAGGCGTCATATCTTCTTTTAAGATTGTCCCTGCACCACCATGAATGACCAAAGTAAAATTTGACATAGATTAAATTATCTGCAACGAAATTAGAGAATATTCCATCTGATAATTTTGAAGATATTTTTACTGATATTAAACAACATACAAACAATTGGTGCATTTGTTAGAAAGCAATTAATTCAACAACAACTTACACTCATTCAATAATTTTTCTTTGTTAATCGGCGATGTGCCTACTTCTTCGCAAACCAAGCCGCCGGCAATATTGGCAATCTGTGCGGCGAGTTCAATATCTTTTTTATCAGCATACACCAATGATGCTACTGCAATCACTGTATCGCCTGCACCGCTTACATCTGCAATATTGCGGATATGGGTAGGAATGATATTTGTTTGAGTAGAAGATTGATAGTACACTCCTTTCTCTGATAAAGTGATGAGCGAAATTTGATGTTGCAAGATTTGATTAAGTTGCTGATGAATGTTTTGTAAGGAATGTTCATTCACTTCATCAATCAATAAATTCAATCCTTCTTTTACTTCTTTTAAATTGGGTTTAAAAATATCTACACCTTTATATGCAAAGAAATTTTTTCTCTTCGGATCAACAGTTGTAATCACATGATATTCTTTACACAATGTAATCACTTCATGAATAATATTTTCTGTCAACACACCTTTATTATAATCTTCAAAAATCAATACATCAGGCTTATTGTTTTGAAAATATTTTTTAATAGCATTTAATAATTCTTGTTCCAATTGTTTATCGATATCAGCAGTTACTTCTGCATCCAAGCGCATCATTTGCTGATTGCGACTAACGATACGCATTTTATTGGTAGTAATCCTTTCATTAGAAGAAATAATATTAGTTGTATCCACTTTATTTTGTTCAAACAATGTTTTTAATTGTTTGCCTTCTTCATCATTACCTGTTACAGAGATCACAAAAGTTTGTGCACCCAGTGCCGCCAAATTCAATGCTACATTACCTGCACCTCCAATGCGTAATTCTTTTTTATCTAAACTCACCACAGGAACCGGTGCTTCAGGAGAAATGCGTTCTACATGTCCCCACCAATATGTATCTAACATTACATCACCAAGAACGGCAACTTTTATATTTTGAAACGAAGAAAATAATTGATCGAAATTCATTACTCAGACTTTGATTTATTTGCGACTGCAATATAATACAAAGGAATACCAATTAATGTGATGATCAATCCCGGCCAGGTAAATTGTGGTTTATAAATGATCAATAGCACACAAAAACTAATTCCCATTACAATATAAATTGCTGGCAGAAAAGGATAACCAAAAGCTTTGTATGGCCTTTCTGCATCAGGCATTTTTTTTCTTAAAATAAAAATGCCGAGAATGGTGAGTACATAAAATATTACTACAATAAATGAAACCATATCCAACAGGTCTCCATATTTTCCGCTTAAACATAAAACAGCCGCAACAATACATTGAATCCATAATGCAAATTCAGGAACTGCATTTTTATTAAGTGTTGATACTTTTTTAAAGAATAAACCATCATTCGCCATAGTATAATACACTCTGGCACCGGCTAATATCAATCCGTTATTACAACCAAATGTGGAAACCATGATCATTACAGCAATTACATAAGTGCCTATGTTTCCAAAAATTACATTGGATGCAGCAACGGCAACTCTATCTTTTTGTGCAGTAGCTATTTCATGTAAAGGCAATACACCGGTGTATACAATATTGGCTGATACATAAATAACCGTTACGATCAATGTCCCTAAAAACAAACTCAATCCAATATTTCGTTTAGGGTTCTTTATTTCCCCAGCAATAAAAGTCACATTGTTCCATGCATCACTGCTGAATATTGACCCTACCATGGATGCAGCGATTGCACCAAATGCAGCAGCCAATGTATATGAAGTAAAAGAACCGTCTTTTGATAATTGTTGTAAGTTCCAGGCATTGCTCCAGTTTGCTTTCCAAACATCTCCTTTGATAGCAATTAATCCAAAAACAATCAATCCGAATAAACTTAACAGCTTTGCTAATGTGAAGGTTGTTTGTATGAGTTTACCATTCTTAATTCCTTTGGTGTTGATGAATGTTAGAATAACAATGAGTACAATCGATAATATTTGAGCTGATGATATTTTTAATGACCCGATGGTCAATAAAATCACATCATCATTCACTTGCGGAATTAAATAAGCCGTGAATTTTGAAAACGCAACTCCTACTGCAGCAATGGTTCCTGTTTGTATCACAGCAAAAAAACTCCATCCATATAAAAATCCAACCAAAGAATTATATGACTCTTTTAAGTAAACATATTGTCCGCCTGCTTTCGGGAACATAGCACTTAATTCACCATAACTCAATGCAGCAGTTAATGTCATAAATCCGGTGATCAGCCATACAGCAATCAACCATCCGGCACTACCCACATTTCTGGTGATGTCTGCACTTACAATAAATATACCCGAGCCAATCATACTGCCGGCAACTACCATGGTTGCATCTAATAATCCAAGTGACGGTTTGAATGAAGTTTTTGTATTACTCATAAAAATCCCGACGGAGCATTTGATTCCATCGGGATGAAGATAATAAAAATGATTCGAGAATTAATGTTGTTTCTTATAAGTTTCATTTAATCCTTTTATCATATCCTGAGTAATATTGTAAGCAGTGTCTTTGTAGTACATCAATCCCTGAGAACTGGAAAAGATATAAGCATACCCCTTGTCTTTATTATATTCTTTTAAAAAATCTTCTATTTTCTTTCTGATATCCTGCCCTCTTTTCATTTGTTCATCCTGCATTTCCTGCGCTTTCAATTGTTCTGAACGTTTGTAATCATTTTCACGTTCCATCATATCCTGCTGTGCATTTTGCTGTTCAGCCTGGGTCATTGTAGCAGCTTTCTCCTGATATTCTTTTCCTTTTTTTACATAATTGTTTCTGAGTGTATTTAACTCTTCGCTCTTTTGCTGTTCTAATTTGGTTAAAGCATTTCTGATCTCTTTATAATATTCATAATGTTCCTGTAAAGAGTCTTCATCAAAATAAGCTACTTTAAAACCGGATGTATTTGCAGTTGAATTATTACCAATAAACTGTTTAGGAGAGGAAAAATGAAAATAGAACAATACAGCTACTGCAATAACGAGAACAATATTTAAAACAAGTGTAAAATTTTTTTTCATGAATCACTGATTGTAATGATTTATTTATAATTGTTATGAATTAAGCTTCTGCAAATTTATCTGAGATTTATTCACTATTATGTTAAAAAAGCAGGAAGTTTTCACCTCCTGCTTTATAATTTCATCAATAAACCTTATCAAATCCACGATGATTATTCATCTTCATCAAAACTCATCGCTTCTCTGGTAGTACTCAACACTTCATATTCTTCCTTACTTCCAACGATCATATTTTCAAAGTCTCGCTGACCTGTACCCGCAGGAATCAAATGACCGGTGATTACATTTTCTTTCAATCCAAGCATGGCATCCATCTTGCCTTGAATAGCAGCCTGACTTAATACCTTGGTTGTTTCCTGGAAGGATGCTGCTGATATCCAGCTTTGTACACCCAATGATGCTTTGGTAATACCTAACAATACAGGCGTTGCTGTTGCCGGTTTGGCATCACGTACTTCAACCAATTTTTTATCGGCTCTGCGAAGAATAGAGTTTTCTTCTCTTAATTCACGCAAAGTAACAATTTGTCCTGCTTTAAACTTAGTGCTTTCGCCTGCATCTGTTACTACTTTCTTATCATAGATTCTGTCGTTCTCTTCAATAAAATCAAATCTGTCTTCCAAATCTTCTTCTAAGAACTTTGTATCACCAGCATCAACAATCTCTACTTTCTTCATCATCTGACGAACGATCACTTCAATGTGTTTGTCATTGATCTTTACACCTTGTAAACGATACACTTCCTGAATTTCATTTACAACATATTCTTGTACTGCAAAAGGACCTTTGATGGATAAGATATCAAATGGAGCGATTTGGCCATCAGATAATGGTGCACCCGCTTTTACGAAGTCGCTATCCTGAACAAGAATCTGACGAGTTAATGGGACTAAATATTTCTTCACCATTCCGTCTCTTGCTTCAACGATAATTTCTCTGTTACCACGTTTTACATTACCGAAAGTAACTACACCATCAATTTCACAAACTACTGCAGGGTTACCAGGATTACGAGCTTCAAACAATTCAGTTACACGTGGCAAACCTCCCGTGATATCTCTTAATTTACCGAGGATACGTGGAATCTTCACCAACACCTGGCCTGCTCTAACTTCTTCCCCTTCTTCAACTGAGATATGGGAACCAACAGGCAAATTATAAACTTTATTATCTTTTCCTTCAACAATAACAGTAGGGATCTTTGTTTTATCTTTTGTTTCAATAACTACTTTTTCTTTATGACCTGTTTGATCATCAGCTTCTTCGCGGTAATTGATACCTTCCAGAATGTTTTCAAATTTAATCTTACCTACTTGCTCTGCAACAATTACATTATTAAATGGATCCCAAGTACAAATCACATCACCTTTCTTCACTTGCTGCCCATCTTTCACTAATAATGTTGACCCATAAGGAACATTGTTGGTAATCATCAAACGATCATTCTTTACATCCATGATTCTTACTTCACCTGTACGACCAATAACAATATTTACTTTATTGCCTTCATTATTTAATGTTGATACAGTTCTTAATCCATCAAATTGAATAGTACCATCGAATCTTGCACTCAAGCCGGTTTCAATAGAGGCACTACCAGCAACACCACCCACGTGGAAAGTACGTAAGGTTAACTGAGTACCCGGCTCACCGATAGATTGTGCGGCAATAATTCCAACTGCATCACCACGTTGCGCGATATATCCTGTTGCTAAGTTTTTACCATAACATTTTACACAAACACCACGTTTTGCCTCACAGGTTAATACAGAACGGATCTCAACAGTTTCTATTCCTGCATCTTCAATTTCTTTTGCTACTAAATGAGAAATTTCTTCTCCGGCTTTGATGATCAATGCATCTGTAACAGGATGTAACACGTCATGCAATGATGTACGGCCTTCAATTCTATCTGCCAACGGTTCAATGATATCTTCATTATCTTTTAATGCACTGGTAGCAATACCCCTTAGTGTTCCGCAATCATCATCAGCAATAACTACATCTTGAGAAACATCCACCAAACGACGGGTTAAGTAACCTGCATCCGCTGTTTTCAAGGCAGTATCTGCCAAACCTTTACGAGCACCATGTGTTGAGATAAAGTAATCCAATACATTCAATCCTCCTTTAAAGTTAGATAAGATCGGATTCTCAATAACCTCAGAACCAGTGCTGCCACTCTTTCTTGGTTTAGCCATCAATCCACGAATACCTACCAACTGTTTAACTTGTGTTTTAGAACCACGGGCACCTGAATCCAACATCATGAATACAGAGTTGAATCCTTGTTTATCCAAAGTCATTTCACGAATTAAACTTTCAGTGATCTTCATGTCCACTCTTCCCCAAATATCAATTACCTGATTATAACGCTCGTTATTGGTGATCAATCCCATGTTATAACTTTCCCAAACTTCATTCACTTCATCTTTTGCACTTTCCAACAATTGATCTCTTATTTCAGGAACAATCAAATCATTTACACTGAATGATAATCCGCCACGGAATGCCATACGGAATCCCAGTGTTTTAATATCATCCAAGAATTTAGCTGTCTTTGGAATATTGGTGATCTTAATGATGTCTCCAATGATCTCACGCAAATTCTTTTTTGTCAATAATGCATTGATGAAACCAACTTCTTCCGGAACATGTTGATTGAAAAGAACACGGCCCACAGTCGTATCAATGATTTTCTTTTTCAATTCTTTATTTTCACGAACATTGGTCTTTACTTTAATATGCGCATGTAAATCAACACGACCTTCATTATAAGCGATCAACACTTCATCCATGTTGTAGAATATCTTTCCTTCACCTTTAATCGTTTCCGTAGGTGTTGTTTTCTTTCCTTTGGTAATATAATACAGACCCAATACCATGTCTTGTGAAGGCAAGGTAATTGGTGTACCATTTTGTGGATTTAAAATGTTATGAGAAGACAACATCAATAATTGTGCTTCCAAAATCGCCGCATTGCTTAATGGAACGTGCACTGCCATCTGGTCTCCATCAAAATCGGCGTTGAACGCTGATGTAACCAATGGATGCAATTGAATGGCCTTACCTTCTACCAATCTTGGCTGGAATGCCTGAATAGATAATCTGTGCAATGTTGGGGCACGGTTCAATAATACCGGATGACCTTTCAGAATATTTTCTAAGATATCCCAAACAACAGCTTCTTTTCTGTCGACTAACTTTTTAGCAGACTTCACTGTTTTTACAATACCTCTTTCAATTAATTTACGAATGATAAATGGCTTGAACAATTCTGCAGCCATATCTTTCGGCAAACCGCACTCATGCATTTTCAATTCTGGTCCTACCACGATTACAGAACGACCGGAATAATCCACACGTTTACCCAACAAGTTCTGACGGAAGCGTCCTTGTTTACCTTTCAATACATCACTTAAAGATTTTAATGCACGTCCGCCTTCTGCTTTAACCGCATTAGATTTACGTGAATTATCAAACAATGAATCGATCGCTTCCTGTAACATACGTTTTTCATTACGTAAGATTACTTCAGGTGCCTTGATCTCCAATAATCTTTTTAAACGATTGTTACGAATGATAACACGACGATATAAATCATTTAAATCAGAAGAGGCAAAACGACCGCCATCCAAAGGAACCAATGGTCTTAATTCAGGCGGAATAACAGGAATATATTGCATTACCATCCATTCCGGACGGTTAGTAATTCTGGTACTTGCATCACGGAAAGATTCCACCACACTCAATCTTTTTAAAGCATCTGCTTTACGTTGTTGAGATGTTTCGTTCGCTGCTGCGTTACGCAAAGAGAAACTCAATTCATCCAAATCCAATCTTGCCAATAAATCATGAACTGCTTCGGCACCCATTTTGGCAATGAATTTTTGAGGATCTTCATCAGGTAAATATTGATTGTCTTTGGGAAGGGTATCCAATAAATCCAAATACTCTTCTTCGGTTAACAAATCACCGGGATTCAAATTATCTTTCACACCACCCTGTATCACTACATATCTTTCATAATACACAATGGTTTCTAATTTCTTAGAACTCATCCCTAATAAATAACCAATTTTATTGGGCAATGATTTAAAGTACCATATATGAACAACAGGAACCACCAATTTAATATGTCCCATTCTTTCACGGCGTACTTTCTTTTCTGTTACTTCCACACCGCAACGATCACAAACGATCCCTTTATAACGAATACGTTTGTATTTACCGCAGGCACATTCATAATCTTTAACGGGTCCAAAAATTCTTTCGCAAAACAAACCATCTCTTTCAGGTTTGTAGGTACGATAGTTAATAGTTTCAGGCTTTAATACTTCGCCAAAACTTCTTTCCAAAATAGAATCGGGAGAAGCAAGGCTGATGGTGATCTGAGAAAAAGTAGGTCTTGTACGGTTTTCTTTTTTGAATGCCATATCCTGTTACGATTTTGATTTGAAGATGATCGTCTTTTATTTCCTTAATCTGGCTTCCATTGCATAGCGTACTTGTACATTCTTAGTAAAAAGATTACTAAGACAAGCTGCAGTCTAACCTAAACAGTAAAATAAAAGGGATACAATACTCCAAAATTGTTAAGGCGGCAAAGGTAAGGATAGCAATCCAATTGAAAAAATGGAAATTTGGAGGAAAATAATGTAGAATTTAAGGCTGATTTTTGGTATTGAAGGGCTTTTACACTCTTCCAAATACGATTTCCACAATACATCTCAATCCCTTCTTAAATAAAAGAAAAATTTGGTTTTTCGCTTGTCCTGAATTGAATGACTTTAAAAAGAAATTTTATTAACTCAGAAAATTTTATTTTGCATTACTTTCTTTGCCTTCTATTTTTATTAAAAACTCCCCAATGTTTTTCAGGTTCTAAAGGGTCAGGCGAACCTTTCCATAATTCATCAAATGCTTCAAAGAAGAATGTTAGGATATTGTTCTTATGGCACCATTTCATTAAATCATCGTAGTAAATTTTCTGGTTTAATTCATTCACATTTTCAGGATTTATTCCTCTGCCATTTGAATTCGTTGCCCACCCTGCTTCAGTGATTACAATAGTTTTATCAGGGTATAAATTTGCAACGGATTCATAATTTTCACGAGTGTATTCCATAGCTTCGTGAATATGTTTATATTCCCATACCGGATAAGTATGTATTGAAATAAAATCTACTGCAGCTGCTAACGGTTTTAATTTATTTAACCAGGGAACATAATTTTCGCAAAAGGTTACGGGCTGGATTGCTTGCTTTTTTACTGTTTCAACATAATGAATCACTTGTTTTACCGAAACATAATGATCAGTCCAATCAACACAAGCTTCATTACCTACTGAAAGAGAAAAAATAATATCGGGAAACTGATTTGCCCAATCAATTAAATTTTTAATTCTACCAGCGTTTTTTTTTCTGTTTAACGCAAGTTGTTCTTCCGAATAAATACCACCACCCCACGGGCATCCGAAATTATTCATTTCTGCTTCAATGAATGCACCCTGCATTATTTTTAAATCCAATTTTTCTTTTTGAATAACCTCTAAAACAGTTGCGGCATGTTCATCGCAATCGTATAAACATAAGTATTTCCAATTTTTTTTCAGAATAAATAAATCTTCTCTCACTTCTTCATAAGAGGGAATTAAACCTCCCTGCTGTTGCCCATCTCTGAAACCGGAATAACAAATACCTTTTGCAGGTTCTAATCCAAATTGTTCGAAAAAATTCATGCTTAAAATTTCAGTTTTTCGTTTTTATCCCATAGAAAGTACGGGCAGAAAAAATAATACCGGTGATACAAGCAGTAGCTAATCTTTTAATCATTGTTAATATCAAACGCATAGATTTTACGGCTATCAGCCATTCATTCCCTATACCTTGTTCGGGGTAAGTCCACTAATTAGTGGACTTACCCCGAACAAGGTAGGAAGAAGGTAATATAAATCATAGGAGCAGTTCTGAAAACCCAGCCAGGCTTACCATAGTATTTAAAATGGTGAGAACTTCATTTGTAAGCAATTCGAAACAGGGGGAGAATAATCCAATCCATCGCCCAAATTGCAGCTTGTTTTTACTGCTGCTAAATTCCCTTATGGCAGAAACATAAAAGCGTTGGCGTAACAAAATTCATCATTACATAATCTGATTTCATCTTCTTCTGCCTTCTTTAAATCTTCTTCTTCGTATTTCCTGAACAGGTACATTCAGAATTTTGCTTTCTAACCAGGCAATAATATCCAAATACATAAATGACCTGCTTTCTAATGGATTGCCTGCTAATTTTTCTAATTTATTTTTTAAAGCCGTAAATGCAGGAATCATTTTCTGCGGAGATAAGGAAAAAGATTTCCGAATAAACCTGAATATCTCTTCTTCCACTACCGACAGGTTTTTCATTTTAGATAAAAAGCGATAGACTGATTTGATGAGATATTCCATCAATTCATCATTACCCAATTCATAATGTGCAATCAAATGTAATAATCTGGCATAGCATTGCAGATCAGTTCTTAAATCGACTTTCCAGTTGATAATTTTATTTAGATAATCAATCGCTTTTTCATTATCTCCACTGCCGAAATACAAACAAGCAATCTTATAATAAAACACCAATACACGATGCCGGTCTAAATGCAATCGATATTCTGTCAGCTTTTCTTCAATATATGGCACCAGTTGCAATCCCTCGCTGAAAGTGCCTGCCAGAAAATGTTTATTGATTTTGGCAATCTGCAAATACACAAATGTTTGAATGCGCACATTGGCATTCATTGTGCCAGCATGTGAATGAGAAAATTGTTCGAACTCTTGTAATACTTCATTGAATTTTTCATAATTGTTTAAGTCAAAATGTGCACTGATAAGATTGTGCATGCCTTTGATGTACTGACCTGTTTCTACTGTTTTCATCTTTTCAAATTCATCAAACAAGTCAACCCATTTCTGCGTGTAGCGATAATACATCAACAGATCTTGCAGAATAAATCCATACCAGCAAAAAGATTGATAGAGATATAATTTCTCGTAAAAACCCATTTCACTGATGGTATATTCTGGCAAATTGGTTTCAAAGAAAATACGCACAGCATGTTCATCTTTTTCATCTCTTGCATGGCCATGTTTAATATACCAACCATATAATTCCAGAGATAAATTAGAGAGCCTTCCAATTAATGATAATCTTGTATTGATCTGATTGGATTCTTTACCCAATTCCTCTGCCCTGTTGGCAATACTTCTGGTAATATGTAATGCTTCGATTTTTTTCTCAAATTGGATGGCCTGCAACTGAAAAGAAATTTGATGATATTCGATAGCCGTCTCTTTCAACTTATCCAATATTTTTAAACTCTGCAAATACAAACCTTTATTGTATAAAATTCTTGCATGATCTAATTGTTCGTGCAATTGAATATCGATATTGTCTTTATCCTCTATCAATCTTAAACTGGCCAATATCTGTTTGTATAAATGCGCTTTGATATTGGACAATTGTTGCTTTTTAATAGAAGGGTTTTTCTTTAATAAAACATCTTCATCATATTGCTCCATTTTATCCAATGCATCAAATAATTGAATGCTTTTCAGCTCCTCATTACCCGAATTCCGTTGAGCATAGAGCTTAAAATTGCGCTTTTCACTCTTTTCGAGCGATTTGATCAATTGAAAAACCGTATCTGTGCTTCGATTGGGCATCGTAATTTGAATTTTAAAAAGCCTTATCTGTAAAGGGTTTGGGCTATTATCAGCTTACTTATACAGCGTAAAAATGAAACAAATATGTATCTTTTTCCAAATTAAGTATGAATAATTTCATACGCTGGTCAGGTGCTGCCATTTTGTATCGAAGAATAAAATTAGTTACCTGTGCATACATTATCACTAAATTTTTTTTATGAGTTCAAATAAAGTTCACATTTTCGACACCACCCTTCGCGATGGCGAACAAGTGCCGGGTTGTAAATTAAATACCAAAGAAAAAATTGAATTGGCATTGGCATTGGAAGATCTGGGCGTTGATATTATTGAAGCAGGTTTCCCTATTTCTTCTCCCGGTGATTTTGAATCGGTTGAAAAAATTTCTAAAGTCATTACCCGATCATCTGTTTGCGGATTAAGCAGAGCTGTTCAGAAAGATATTGAAACAGCAGCTGCTGCATTGAAACATGCAAAACATCCGAGAATTCATACAGGTATCGGCACATCTGATATTCATATCAAAGGCAAATTCAATTCTACCCGTGAGGATATTTTACAACGTGCCATTCAATGTGTAAAATGGGCAAAAAATTTTGTGGATGATGTGGAATTTTATGCAGAAGATGCAGGCAGAACAGAGAATGAGTATCTCGCTCAGGTAATTGAAGCGGTAATTAAAGCAGGTGCCACTGTAGTGAATATTCCGGATACAACCGGTTATTGTTTACCCAATCAATACGGAGATAAAATTGCCTACCTGATCAATCATGTTCCCAATATTGATAAAGCCATTATTTCCTGTCATTGTCATAATGACCTTGGATTAGCAACAGCGAATTCTATTGAAGGGGTGATCAACGGCGCAAGACAAATAGAATGTACCATTAACGGATTAGGTGAAAGAGCCGGTAACACCTCTTTAGAAGAAGTGGTGATGGTATTGAAACAACATAAAGATCTTGGTTACTATACCAATATCAATACAAAACAATTGAATCCGATGAGCAGATTGGTAAGTGATACCATGCGCATGCCGGTTCAACCGAATAAAGCAATTGTTGGAGCCAATGCATTTTCACATTCATCAGGTATTCATCAGGATGGATTTTTAAAGAGTGCTATTACTTATGAGATCATTGATCCGGTTGAAGTAGGTGCCGATACCAGTAAAATTGTTTTAACAGCAAGAAGCGGTAGAAGTGCATTGGCTTTTCGTTTAAAAAATCTGGGCTATGATTTTAACAGAAATGATGTGGATGCCTTGTATGAAAAATTTTTACTGGTAGCGGATGCGAAGAAAGAAGTAGGTGATCAAGACCTGCATCAGTTGGCAAAACAACATGAGACAGTGGAAGCTTAGACAATTGATAATTTATAATTGAGAATTAATAATTAGAAGAAACCATACAATTTATAATTTAACGATGAGTAAAACATTATTTGAAAAGATTTGGGACAAACACATAGTTCAACAAATTGAAGACGGGCCTTCTGTTTTATATATTGACAAACATTTAATTCATGAAGTAACATCGCCGCAGGCATTTACAGGATTGAATAAAAGAGGTATCAAGGTTTTTCGTCCGAAACAAATTGTTGCGACCGCAGATCACAATGTTCCTACATTAAATCAACATCTTCCAATTAAAGAAGAATTATCCAGATTACAAGTGGAAGCATTAATAAAAAATTGTGCGGAACACGGAATAGAATTATATGGATTGGGGCATCCCTATCAGGGAATTGTTCATGTGATTGGCCCTGAATTGGGCATTACTCAACCCGGGTTAACAATTGTTTGCGGTGATAGCCATACTTCCACACATGGTGCTTTTGGTTCCATTGCATTTGGGATTGGTACCAGTGAAGTGGAAATGGTGATGACCACACAATGCTTGTTACAAAGCAAACCAAAATTGATGCGTATTAATGTAGAAGGTGAATTAAAGAAAGGCGTTTTATCAAAAGATATTATTCTTTATATCATCTCTTTAATTTCAGCAAGTGGTGCAACAGGCTATGCCGTTGAGTTTGCAGGAAATGCCATCAGCAGTTTATCGATGGAAGCAAGAATGACCATATGTAATATGAGTATTGAAATGGGCGCACGTTGCGGATTGATAGCACCGGATGAAACAACTTTTAATTATATCAAGGGAAGAAAGTTTGCCCCGCAAGGTGATGACTGGAATAAGAAATTAACTGAATGGAAAACCTTATTCAGTGATGCAGATGCAATATTTGATAAAGAAATAACCATTGATGCTTCAGCAATTGAACCAATGATCACTTATGGAACCAATCCGGGAATGGGTATTGGTGTTACACAAAGCATTCCTTCACTGAATGAGATAGATGCAAAAGAAAAAACATCATTCGAAAAATCTTTGCATTACATGGGATTGCAGGCCGGAGAAAATATCAAAGGAAAAAAAATAGATTATGTTTTTATTGGCAGTTGCACCAATAGCAGGATTGAAGACCTTAGAATGGTAGCTTCTTTTGTAAAAGGAAAGAAAAAAGCCAATGATGTGGAAGTATGGATTGTGCCGGGAAGTAAACAGGTAGAAGCACAAGCTAAAGCGGAAGGACTTGATAAAATTTTAGAAGCAGCTGGTTTTATTTTACGCCAACCGGGATGCAGTGCCTGTTTGGGAATGAATGAAGATAAAATTCCGGCAGGTAAATATTGCATTTCAACGAGTAACAGAAATTTTGAAGGAAGACAGGGGCCTAATGCAAGAACATTCCTTGCAAGTCCTTTGTCAGCAGCTGTTGCAGCAATCACCGGAGAAGTGAGTGATGTAAGAGAATTCTTAAATTAATAATGAATAACTGACAATTGACAATGAGTAAAGCAATCAACATAATTACAAGTACTATTGTTCCGCTTCACAATGAAAATGTGGATACAGATCAAATTATTCCTGCACGTTTTTTAAAAGCCACCAGCAGAGATGGATTTGGTAAAAATTTATTTCGCGATTGGCGTTATGAAAATGATAACGAAGCAACACCGAAAAAAGATTTTGTTTTAAACAATCCCATGTATGCCGGAAAGATTTTAGTGGCAGGTAAAAATTTCGGATGTGGCTCTTCACGCGAACATGCTGCATGGGCCATTAAGGATGCAGGATTTGATGTTGTAGTGAGTAGTTTCTTTGCAGATATTTTTAAAAACAATGCCCTGAATAATTTTTTACTGCCCGTGGTAGTGAGTGATGAATTCTTACATCAAATATTCAAAGCAGTTGAAGCAGATCCAAAAACGGAATTGGAAATCAATCTTCAAAATCAAACCATCCGATTGATAAAATCAAATGCCCCTTTAGGGGTTGAAGGCGAATCATTTGAAATCAACCATTATAAAAAAACTTGCTTACTGAATGGCTACGATGATATTGACTATTTATTAAGCATCAAAGAAAATATAGAGGCTTTCGAAAAAGCAAGAAATTAATGACAGCACCGGCAATCATATTGCAAGATGTTTCTGTAAAGCAATACGGAAAAGAAATTTTAAAAAATATTTCTTTTAAATTGTCTGCAAACGAACATTTAGCCCTTGTTGGTGAAACCGGCAGTGGTAAAACTTCTTTGGCAAAAGCCATAGCAGGCTATTTATTTCATACCGGAAAAATTGACATTACCGTTAGCACATCAAACATAAAATCCAAGATCGTTTTTGTTGAATATACAGAACAGTATAAAAACTTATCGAACGTAGCTGACTTTTATTATCAGCAACGTTTTAATAGTTGTGATACTTTGGATGCGAAAACATTAAAAGAAGAAATTGACAGAATACAGGCAGATACCTTACAAGTAAATCAATTGCTGGAACAGTTTAATTTATTGCACCGGACCAATGCAACTTTAATTCAACTGTCTAATGGTGAGCAAAAGAAATTACAACTCATTAAAGCATTATTGCAACAACCGCAAGTGCTTATTTTAGATAAAGCATTCACCGGTTTAGATATTGACAGCAGAAAAGAATTGCATGCGATCGTTAATGAAATTGCATCAAAAGGGACCACCATCCTATTAATCACAGACGAAAAAGAAATTCCTTGCTGTATTACCCACATCGCTGAATTAAAAGAAGGAAGCTTGATTCAATTTAACCAAAAAAATTTATTCCAATTCAATACCATTCAAAAGATCAGCTTTAACAAACAAGTTCCTGTAATACAGTCACAGCAAGTGTTTGAACATATTGTTGAAATGAAAGAAGTATATGTTCAATATGGAACAAAAACTATTTTAGACAATATCAACTGGACAGTAAAATATAAAGAGCATTGGTTAGTGAAAGGACCGAATGGTGCAGGTAAATCAACCTTATTGAGTTTGATAACAGCAGACAATCCGCAAGCGTATGCGAATGAAATTTATTTATTCGATAAACGAAGAGGCAAAGGCGAAAGCATTTGGGACATTAAAGCAAAGACCGGATTTGTTTCACCTGAATTACATAAATATTTTGATAAAGGAATTACGATCTATCAAACGATTGCTTGCGGATTTTTTGACACCATGGGCTTGTATAAAAAACTATCTGCACAACAGGAACATCAATTAGCAAAATGGATAGACTTCTTTGGATTAGTTCAGATTCAGCATAAAACTTTAGCTGCCGTTTCTACAGGTGAACAACGCATTGCACTTTTAGCAAGAGCTTTTGTAAAAAACCCTCCTTTGCTGGTGTTAGATGAACCTTGTCAGCATTTAGATACACAGCAAGTACAACATTTTATTCAATTGGTAGATCAGATATGCGATCAAACCAATACCACATTAATCTATGTTAGTCATTATGCAAATGAAATTCCCCGTTGCATCAATAAAGTATTGGAATTAAATAACGGAAAACAAATCATTCATCATACAAAAGAAATTAAAGCAGCATAAGCATGAAAAAAAATATTGCAATCATTAATGGAGATGGAATCGGTCCGGAAGTAACGGCACAATCTATTCGTGTACTCAATGCATTGGCAGAAAAATACAATCATGAATTTAATTACACCTATTGTTTAATGGGTGCTTGTGCTATTGATGCAACAGGAAATCCATTACCTGCTGAAACCATTGAAACTTGTTTAAACAGCGATGCCATTTTATTTGGTGCGATTGGTGATCCTAAATATGATAATGACCCTACAGCGAAAGTGAGACCGGAACAGGGTTTGCTGAAATTAAGAAAATCATTGCAGTTGTTTGGAAACATACGGCCGATCGTTACTTATCCGTCTTTAGAACATTTGTCTCCCTTAAAAGCAAAACAATTAGAAGATGTTGATTTCATCATTTTTCGTGAATTAACCGGAGGTATTTATTTCGGCAAGAAAGAATTAAGTGAAGATGGATTAAAAGCTTTGGATGAATGTACTTATACAAGAGAGGAAATTGAAAGAGTAACGCATTTGGCTTTTCATTTTGCACAAAAACCGGAGCGAAGAAAAAAAATCACCTTGGTAGATAAAGCCAATGTATTGGAAACATCGAGATTATGGAGAAAAGTAGTAAAAGAAATTGCATTGCAATATCCGGATGTAACGGTTGATTATATGTTTGTTGATAATGCCGCCATGCAAATTATGCTGAATCCAAAACAATTTGATGTGGTATTAACAGAAAATATGTTTGGTGATATTATTAGTGACGAAGCCAGTGTATTAAGTGGCTCGTTGGGCTTATTGCCATCTTCATCTGTTGGTGTTTGCACTGCATTGTTCGAGCCGATACATGGTTCTTATCCGCAGGCTGCAGGGAAAGACATTGCCAATCCGACCGGCTCTATTTTATCTGCAGCAATGATGTTAGATTATTTAGGATTGCCGCAGGAAGCAGCATTGGTAAGGTCTGCAGTGACATGGACATTAGCCAATGGTTTTGTAACAAAAGATATTGATCCGATTAATTTTTATTTTACTTCTACCATTGGTGAGTTGATCAGTGATTATGTAAGTGGAAAAATTAGCGGATCGATCAATAAAGAAAATATTGAGTTGAGAAAATCAACGATTATATAAAACACCATCCTCCTGAAGGAGGTAAGGAATTTGAAAGTTGAATTTGCTGTCAAGTTTCCAAGCTGCCTTCAGGGTGAATGCAAAAGTTCTTTGCAATGTAAAATAAGGCAGGTATATTTGTTCATCAACACTTCTATGTTAATGAACAAGTTTAATAAGATAAACATCATCAATGCAATCATTATTATTGTGATGGTCATTATTATTCCTGCACTACAGGGAAGTGAAAATTTTATGTAATAAATAACTAAACATAAAAAACCCGCTTCCGCAACGAAGCGGGTTTTTTGTTTTTTACCCGTATCAAAATAAAAAGAATCAAAAAGATAATAACAAGATACCATGAGTGAGTTAAACAAGTATTCGAAAACATTAACACAGGATGAAACACAACCCGGTGCTCAGGCAATGTTTTATGCAATAGGTTTTAAAGATGAAGATTTTAAAAAAGCACAGGTCGGGATTGCCAGTATGGGTTGGGATGGCAATCCGTGTAATATGCATTTGAATGACTTAGCCACACAAGTAAAGACTTCTGTGAACAATATAGAAGGATTGCTGGGCTTACGTTTTTATACCATTGGTGTGAGTGATGGTATTAGTATGGGTACAGATGGTATGCGTTATAGTTTAGTAAGCAGAGATTTGATTGCAGATAGCATTGAAACCAATGCAGGTGCGCAATATTATGATGCATTAATCACCATTCCGGGTTGCGATAAAAATATGCCCGGCTCTATCATGGCAATGGGAAGATTAAATCGCCCGTCTATTATGTTATACGGCGGAACCATTGCGCCGGGGCATTATCACGGACAAGACTTAAATATTGTTTCGGCATTTG
>Ga0164297_10001774_pt1 | contig 22300 bp, 20 predicted proteins | sample GEODES058metaG_FD_113539 | JGI IMG/M metagenome (GOLD analysis project Ga0164297, IMG submission 113539) | Dystrophic lake water microbial communities from Trout Bog Lake, Wisconsin, USA - GEODES058 metaG | ecosystem: Environmental > Aquatic > Freshwater > Lake | place: USA: Trout Bog Lake... | reverse complement strand
TGTTCACCCTCTCGCAGAGCCGCTTCGCAAGCGATCTGACTGATTGTAGGGGCGCAAAGCATCGTGTACTGGTGGACCTTCATCATAACTTCGATGACGGGGGCGGGTGCGCAGGCGTAACCGATGCGCCAACCGGTCATGGCATACCCCTTGGAGAAGCCACCCAGAAGAATAGTTCGTTCCCACGCTCCGGGAAGGGATGAAACACATGTGTGCTCAACCCCATAGACCAATCGGTCGTATATTTCGTCGGAGATCAGCCAGAGATCGTTCTCTTGTGCGATCTTGACGATCTCCTCGAAGATTTCTCGACTCGGAGTAGCTCCGCTAGGATTACAGGGATATCCGAGCAAAATGGCCTTGGTCTTGGAATTGACTGCTTTGCGAATCGCGTCTGGATCAGGCTCAAATTCGTTTGCTGCTGATGACGTCAGCGCAACCGGCTTTCCACCGGCGAAAGTGATCGTCGGACCGTAAGAGACATAGGTTGGTTCGACGAAGATGACTTCGTCTCCTGTCTCCAAAATCGCTCGCAGAGCTAAATCGATTGCTTCAGAAACACCAGTTGTAACCAAAATTTCAGTGTTTGGGTTGTAGGTGGTTCCGTACAAATTCTGAATGTTATTGGCAATCGCTTCACGAAAAGAAATCTTTCCAAAGTTGCTGGTGTACGCATCATTGTCATGCTCAATCGCAGCAATGGCAGCCTGCTTTGCCTGAGGAGGGCAAGGATATTTGGGTTCACCCACACCCAATGAAAGCAACCCGTCGACTGTGGCGGCAAGATCAAAGAACCGACGAATTCCAGAGGCGGTGACTCCGGATATGTTGCGGGCAAGTGGCTTCACGTTCTGGATTATGGCACTGGCTAGCCCAACGATGATGCCGAATAAGCGTTCTGGCTGAGGCCTATTTCAGGTTCGCCCAAATTCCCCATTTCAGATGCTTGGCCTCGTCCTCTGCTTGTGCGAGAACCTTGCCATATTTGCCACTACGGCCTTCTTCAGTAAGCTTGGCCCAACCTTCATGCAGCATCTCAAACTGGATTAATTTGCCTCGGGTCCATAGGTATTGGACGTATTCTGCATTCCTCATAAGCGGATGCTTGGGGTCCTCGTCCTCAAAGTAGATATCGGCTGCCCGTCCTAAAAGGATTTCTAGGAACTGTTCGGATCCACTGTAGCCAGTTTGGCCAGCCTTGGGTACCTCTATCCCATAAAGGCGAACCCACCGCGGCCAGTCCCGAAAATAGATTGGCCGAATTCGAATCTCGTCAATTCCCCTTACTTGTTGAACTCGCCATTCAAATTTGAGGTCGGGTTGCTTCGGGGGTTTTATGAGATCGCTGACGAGGATTGCACTGGCAAGCAGGATCATGCTTTCTCCACGGGCCAAACGATTTCGGTCAGCCACTTATTGGGGGCAGGTTCCGTAGTGGGATCGGTCAGATAGAGCTCACATGGAGCTCCGGAAACTTGATAACCATTTTGGGCGAGCCACTGATGACACTCTCCGTGAGCACTATGGATTCCTTCATAGGGTCCGTAATAGCTGAGCACGGCAGCAGAAAAGCCACCCAATGTGCCGATCAGGATATCGTCCGTGGCTACCAAGTTGCCGATAAAGGGAACGCCAGCATCCATGTCGCAATCCGATTCACGCCAGGCCGGATAGCGCCCAAACGGCGCACCTGCGATCTGGCAGCCGTTCTCAACGACGAACTGGAAAACCGCCGGCAGCACGCTCATAAAGGTGTTTCCGATCTCCGACTGTGGGATTGTCTTTGTCTTGTATGCGACTGAGACAGCCGGTATCTCTCGGACTTCGATGGAATGGGTCATATCCATGTTCTATCACAAAGAAGCGCCTTTTGTACCGGGCATCTGAATGGATTTGCCCGGTACCCTATATCCATGGCCACACCGCAGATCGGCGAAGAAATCGCCATCGTCCAGACCAACTGGGGCAAGATTGTCCTTCGATTCTTTGAAGACAAAGCTCCAAATCACGTTGCAAATTTTAAGAAGCTTGCTCGTGAGGGGTTCTATAACGGAACCAAGTTCCACCGTGTCATCCCGAACTTCATGATTCAGGGCGGTTGTCCGAATACGAAGCCCGGTGCTGTCGGAATTCCTGGCACGGGAAATCCCGGTTACAAGATCAACGCTGAATTTAACGATGTTAAGCATGACCGAGGAATCCTCAGCGCCGCTCGATCCGCTGATCCAGATTCTGCTGGCTCTCAGTTCTTCATCATGCATGCTCGATCGCCCCATCTAGACGGTCAATATTCCGCCTATGGTGAAGTTGTTGAGGGGCTTGAAGTTGTGGACAAGATTGTTTCTCTTCCACGAGATGCTCGCGACAATCCACTTCCTGCCAATCCTGCAGTGATCGAATCAGTTTCGATCGAAACGTATAACGGCTAACTCGACTGCCATTAGTGCAAACCGGTTAGGAGGCAAGACCTTCTGACCGGTTTTTTGCATTTTGGTAGAATGGTTGGACAATTGCGGGCAGTTGCTCGTCAGAAGTAAAGGCTTATGAAGACTCTAAAGATTGGCCTCGGCCTCATTACCGTTTTAATGCTGACTGCTGTTAGCATGGGTGCGCAGAAGCTCAAGACTGCAGCTCCTGGTGCAACCGCTCCAAAGGCAGGCGAGAAAGTCGCCGTAATCGACACAAACTATGGTCGCATCGTCCTCAAATTCTTCTCCGATGTTGCCCCAGGCCACGTCAAGAATTTTGAGAAGCTTGCTTCCAAAGGGTTCTACGATAAAACAACTTTCCATCGAGTTATCCCTGGATTCATGATTCAGGGTGGTGACCCGAACACCAAGCCAGGCGGTACAGGTATGCCTGGAACCGGTGGCCCTGGATATCAGATCAAGGCTGAATTTAGCAGCAAGCACCATAGCCGAGGCATTCTCAGCATGGCGCGCAGCCAAGATCCTGATTCAGCTGGCAGCCAATTCTTTATCACGGTTGCTGATGCTGGGTTCTTGGATCACCAGTACACCGTCTTCGGACAGGTTGTCCAAGGAATGGACGTTGTCGACAAGATCGTAGCTCTGCCACGAGACTCTAACGACATGCCAACTCCGAAGTCTGCTGTGATGACCAAGGTTCATATCGCATCCTGGCCAGTTAAGGGCTGATTTTTCAAGCAGCCTTCTCAAAATCGGGCTCGGCATTTGCTTGTCGAGCTCGTTTTTTCTGCGTGAAGCATGAATTTCTGCCGCACTTCCTGTTCATTTTTGCGAACGACTCAAGGTCTGGGGTTTCCATTCATGCCGCCCTCGCCTCAATTCTCAGGCAAGTTTCCAAAATGGTGAGATTCCTTGGGTGATCCGGAGTGAAGTTAGCTTGTATTTGAAATTTGCTGAGGCAAGCTGCATGATGTTTAATGCCCCTAATGCATGCCTACGATATAACACAGAGCATGAGGCAAACAGAAGTTATTGTTACGTTGCCACCAATCGCCGATATTTGCGCCCTATTTAGTATTGGTAGTCAAGTTCAAGTTGACATCTCAATGAGTGTGCTTGGCTTGAAGCAGATTTCAAGTCAAACACTCGCTTCAGATAGCACATTTGGATCCACTTTATTTACGCCGTTGGACGGGGCATCCGACTCTCCGTATCCGAACCTTTGTGCGTTTATGTGTCGGGCTGACACTGTTTGTTCGCATTTAGGAGGTTTTCCAAACGGTGATGTCGGAAGGATCTTCCCTAAGGAACAAACAAGTGCTTCGACAAAGGAACCATTTCCGATCTCTTTCTATTTTCGTCAACTTCAGCAAGGATTTCATCTGCTCCCACGGGAAGCTGGTGACGTGCTGTATGGAATTGGGCTCTTGAAATGCCGCCCTTCGATATCCGAAAACGCACCATTGGCCAAAGTTCAGTCGGTTCTTTTGCTCGATTTTGAAATTGAATCGCCCAATTTTGGGAGGCTGAAGGAAGTTGAAGAGTTTGAGGAGCAATGGGTCGATATTTCGAACCTGCCTTATCCGACTCTGTATGCCCGCTTGCTTATTGAATCAGAAGAACCTGACAAGATTTGATCTGCATGAAGGACGTGCAGGTGGCCAGTACCCCTTCAGATGATTCTGTGCCGCCAGAACACTTAAGGCTGACCGACTTCGTAAAGCTTGTCACCGCCAGGAGCAAGCGGCATCTGTTCGAATGGCGAGACTTGCTGAAGCGCCTTGGTAAGTGAGTCAGTGCGGAAGATCACATCATCAATGTCAACCGAAAGTTGCTCTGGCGACCGTACCCGGATCTCGTCATTGATCAGTCCAAACGAATCCTCCATCAAAAGCAGTTGATGATTCAAGTTTGTGAGGATCTCTCCGATCTGGGTGACATATTGTCGGCGGCGATTCAAAATGTCTTTTCTTTTCTCGAGGATCGCTTCGTTGTGGGGATTCTCGTCCTTTTGAGATAAGGCATCGATCGACTCAATCTCGGTCACATAGTGCAGTTGAATCGCTCCAACCGTCTGAGAAATCCATGCATCATCCAAATCCACATTGGGTTCGGCCCGCCGAATGGATGGACGATTGATACCAGAGCCACTGGGGCCGCTTTGACCGGAGGCATTGGAAGCTTCTTCGAGAACCGATTTCAAGTAATTCTGAAATTGAACTTGTTTGCTTGCAAACATTAGGAACTTCTCCATGAGGTAGTCCAATTTTCGCAAGACATCGCGGAACCATTTTTTGCCTTCAAAAGCTTGACTCCCGATTTGATTCCGCATCGACTCAAGTCTTGAGAACCGGACCATAACTCCTTGCGGAAGTGTCGGGCCTATCTCCAGTTTCAGCTTTTCTCGCCGCTCCAGCACTTTCTTGTCATACTTGGCTGCCAGTCGGTCGGCATACCAATTGGACTTGGGGATCAGACTGAGATAAAACGCATCAAGAACGACTCCTGAGAGAATGGGGATTGGACTTTTGGTGATAGCAGTCAAGCCTATGGCGATAGCCACGCCCCCTAAATGTATCGGTTCCTTAATGGCTTCTTTTGTTTTGTCCGATCCAGTCATGGCTCAACTCGCGGTCAGATTGAATCTACCCAGATTTTCAGCACTCACGAAAATCACTTAAACGGAACGAGGTCCATGACACATAAAAGTGTGAATTTGCGACTCAGGGCGCAAAAGGTTATAACATGCGAGGAAAAATCACCTAGAATAAATACGTAGATCGGCATTGGTCGATCCGGGATTGCTTAGATGTCACTTCACGTTTTACTGATCGAAGATAACGCCGATGACGAAAGATTGACTATTCGATCGTTGAGTCGGATGGATGTTCCGATCGAGATTGATGTCGTTCGAGACGGAGATGAGGCGCTGGATCGGTTATCCGACACGAGTTTTTCACTGCCTGATGTGGTCTTGCTCGATCTCAAACTTCCAAAAGTGAGTGGGTTGAGTGTGTTGCGTTCGGTACGAACCGAACCTCGAACTCAGAATCTTCCCATTATCGTGATGCTCTCCCAAGCTGTACCTTCGGAGACTCAAACAGAATTTGACCAGTTCCGATGCGAATCTATAGACAAGCCAGTATCCGCTCAACAATTCGCGGATATTGCTGCTCGCATCGGCCTGTATTAGGTCGCCTGTCCACTGGCGGGTAGAATGTATCGGCACCTCCCCCTCCTATGGATCAGTCGCATATCCGTAACTTCTGCATCATCGCTCATATCGATCACGGTAAGAGCACCCTCGCTGACCGCTTGATTGAGCGGTGCGGTGCTATTCGTGGCACGGCCCAAGAGCAAATGCTCGATTCAATGGATATTGAGCGAGAGCGTGGAATCACGATCAAAATGGCAGCTGTCCGGCTGTCATACAAGGCTCAAAATGGTGAGACCTATCAGCTCAATCTGATCGATACCCCCGGGCACGTAGACTTCACTTACGAAGTATCACGAGCTTTGGCCGCTTGCGAAGGGGCCTTGTTGGTCGTCGACGCTAGCCAGGGAGTAGAAGCCCAGACGATTGCCAACGCCAGCATGGCGATGAACCAGAATTTGGAAATCATCCCAGTCATTAACAAGATCGATCTTCCACACGCAGACATTGACCGAGCAAGGGAAGAGATCGAGATGGCCGTTGCCATTGACGCCACGGATGCGATTCCTTGCTCCGCGAAATCTGGAATTGGAATCGACGATATCCTTGAAGCGATTGTCCATCGAATCCATCCACCAGTCGGTGGAAACGCCCAAGCGCCACTTCGAGCTCTCATTTACGACTCCCACTTTGACGCTTATCAGGGTGCAGTTGCCTATATCCGAGTCAAGGATGGCAGCGTCAAGAAGGGCGACAAGATCATGATGATGGCGACAGGAGCGAAGTTTGATATCGACTCCACTGGCCACTTCAATCCTGCCCTTGAGGTCAATTCTGGCTTGGAAGTTGGAGAAGTTGGCTTCTTAACTGCCGCCATGAAGAGTATTGGCGATGCTCGCGTGGGTGACACTGTAACGCTGGCAAACAATCCAGCAACCGAAGCGCTTCCCGGATATCGAAAGGCTTTAAGCATGGTGTTCTGCGGTCTATATCCGACCGACGGTGACCAGTATCAAGATCTGCGAGATGCGATTGACAAGCTCCGTCTGAACGATGCTTCTTTGGACTTTGAGCCAGAAACTTCGGCCGCTTTGGGGTTTGGATTCCGATGCGGATTCTTGGGGCTCCTGCACATGGAGATCGCTCGTGAGCGATTGGAGCGAGAATTTGGGTTGGATCTGATTTTGACGGCCCCGTCAGTAGACTACAAGATCACCTGGAAGGGCGGTACAGTCGAGCACATCTCGAACCCAACCGAGTTCCCCCAGCCTCACGAGTTGGAGCTGATTGAGGAGCCGGTTGTCAATGCCACGATCATGGTCCCCGTCGAATACGTCGGTGCGGTTATGACTCTCTGCCAAGAGCGACGAGGGATCTACCGTAAGACGGACTACCCTACTCCTCAGCGAGTTATCCTGTACTACACCCTGCCATTGGGTGAGATTCTGATGGACTTCTTTGATAAGTTGAAGTCCAATACCCGTGGATACGCCTCTTTCGACTACGATCTTGCCGGTTACGAGGTATCCGACCTTGTAAAAGTTGATGTGCTCCTGAACGGAGACATTGTTGACGCGCTGAGCTTCATCGTCCATAAGGACTTCTCTTATAATCGAGGTCGTGCGATTGTCGAGCAGCTTCGCAAGGTTGTCCCGAGGCAGCAGTATGAAGTTCGTGTTCAGGCCGCGATCGGAGCGAAAGTTATTGCCGCAGATACGATCAAGCCGTTCCGAAAGAACGTTATCGCCAAGTGCTACGGTGGTGACATTACGAGAAAGCGCAAGCTCTTGGAAAAGCAGAAAGAAGGAAAGAAACGAATGAAGCAGATCGGATCCATCGAGCTGCCGCAGGAAGCATTCTTGAGCGTATTGAAAGTCGCCGAGTAATCTGGCGACTTAAAATCGCGTACCTGCGATACGTTCAATTCCGATCGAAAATCGTGATGGACGGTTGGAATGGGTGATCCGGGATATCTAACTTGAATGCGCCCATCATTGGGTTCCGCATTCTGCGCTTCTGACCCATTTTCTCTTTTCTTGCCCTCCACTGGCAGGGTATTGCCTACTGGTGACTCGAGTTCTAACTTAATCTTACTGAGCTGTCCTTCGGCCAATGCTCACTTGGTTCCAACAAGCATGGCCCGGTGGCATTGCCCGAGTTTGCCTGCCATAAGATTAATCTCAGGATGCTGTGCTTTTAAAAGAACAACCCGTAAACCAGGGGGAAGTGAGGGCAGTAATCAAACTAGCGGGCTGGTGGAATTTGACCCACAAACAAAATAGCCGCATAACCGAGGGCTGGATTGTGCCCTCGGTTTGTTTGGAATTGGATGACTTATCAGCCCTTAACTACTTGATCTTGGGCTTAGGGGCTTCGTCGAAGAATCGTTCGATCTTTGCTGATTTCTGCATGTTCTGAATGAACGCTTGCTTGGCGCTCTGTTCGTAAATTGCTTTGAGTTCAACCAAATCACCAGCTTTTGCTTCAGCTCCTATGCCCAATACTTGGAAGAACTGGATGCCGTTGAGGGTTTGTACGGGCTTGGTAATCGTGCCCGGTTTGGCAGCCTTCAGCTCAGCTTGGGTCATAGCGGGAAATGCATCCAGATTGCGCCAACCCAGAACACCTTTGTTTTGAATCAATACTTGGTCTTGGTTCGATGAATTCATCACTTTGTCCCAAGTCTCGCCCTTTTGGATTCTGCCATACGCGTCTTGAGATTTGCCAACAGCGTCGGCAAGGTCGGCAGCGGCTTCCGACTTTGGTTTGAAGACCAGAGTGGAAATCTTGATGAAATGTTTGGGATCGAAACTGGCATCGACAATCTTGGTGAGGAGCAGATTGCTTTCAATCTGCATGTATAGGCGAGATTTCGGCTGGTGCTGCTGTCGAATATAGGTTTCGAAGTCCTGTCCGGGAGGCAGATTTTTCTTTTGCTCGGCGGCAAAGTGCTCGTACTCTTTTTGAACCTCAACAGCGGTGACAGAAACCTTTAAAGTAGAGGCTTTGTGGTGAATGAGTTGATAGGAGATCATGTCATTCATCACTTCATAGCCGCGCCAGTCCCAAAGTAATTTCTCAACATCGCTTGCTTTGATAGCGACCCCATCGACTTTTGCCAAGATGGTTTCTGGTGTGGGCCGAGGCGGTACGTAGGTGTTGGGAACTTGGGCCAACTGGAATGCGGCCGTGAGCGTGAGAAGTGTAGAGAAGATCATGCGCTTGTTAGGTTCGGAATGAAATTTGGAGGCTATCGGGGTACGACTTGGTTATTAATAATGCTTGCCAGAACTCTGTCGACGCTTAGTCCTTCCACTTCGGCTTCTGGGCGAAGGATGACTCGGTGGCGTAATACGGGGAGAGCAAGTTCTTTGACGTCATCTGGAATGACAAAATCTCGTCCTCGTAAGGCGGCGACTGCTTTACTACAGTTGAGAAGTGCAATCCCTGCACGAGGAGAAGCACCGACAAGGATGTCACTGGAATTTCTGGTTGCTTTGACAATCTCATAAATGTAGTTGAAGATCCTCTCTTCTACATTCACGGATTGAACTTCTCGTTGCATCTCTTGGAGCAATTCCAACGTGACAACGGCTTCGATCCCTGCCTCATCAAGATTTTGGGGCCGAAAGCCCGAGTGATGCCTCTTTAACACTGCTACTTCAGCCGACTCAGTTGGATACTCAACCAGGATCTTTAAAAGGAAGCGGTCCTGCTGAGCTTCGGGCAAAGGATATGTTCCTTCAAAGTCGATAGGGTTCTGAGTTGCAAATACTAAGAAAGGAGGCGGCAATATGTGAGTCTCGCCATCAATGGTGACTTGGCGCTCTTCCATGGCTTCCAGCAAAGCGGCCTGGGTTTTCGGTGGGGTTCGATTGATTTCGTCTGCCAACAGTATGTTGACGAAGATTGGTCCCTTCCTCAAAACAAATTCACTGTCTTTGGGATTGAAAATGTTTGTGCCTATCACATCGCTGGGCATAAGGTCAGGAGTAAATTGGATGCGACCGTATTCCAAACTCAAGCTGCGGGCCAGTGAGCGGACCAAGAGGGTCTTGGCGATGCCCGGGACACCTTCCAGTAATACATGCCCGTTGGCAAGAATGGCGATCAAGGTCTGTTCGATGATCCGGTCTTGGCCGATAATCGCCTTACCGACCTCGGCTCGAATCGCATCAGCGGTAGTTTGAACACTCATGGCAATGGCGGGCAGAGTACCCTCAATCTTATTGAGACCGCGTCAAGCAGTGGTGCCTGTAAGCTCGAAATTGGGCCAGTTTCGCCAGATGTTGTATTGAATTCTAAAAAGGATTCGGGAAAATCTGCAAATTGACCGTCGATAAGAGGTATAACATCGTGCTGGGATCAATATGGCTTGTTTGCCGTTGACTGGAGCTTTCCAAGGAGAGCTGCACTGAGCGGCTGACATTGAGCCAGATCCCAAGTACAACGAGGCTTATATACTTCACGCATGCCGCTGATTCCAGAACTCAAAGCTAGCATAATCGCAGACAACGCACGGGCCGAAGGTGATACCGGTTCGACCGAAGTGCAGATTGCGATCCTGCAAGGTCGAATCCTTCAGATCACCGACCATCTTCGCACGCACAAAAAGGACTTCCATTCCCGACGAGGTTTGTTGCTCCTAGTTGGCAAGCGACGACGCCTAGAGGGATATCTCCGAAACAAAGATATTGCTCGCTACCGTGAGCTCATCAAGAAACTAGGAATTCGAGAAGTCAAGCCCCGTTAACGGAGGCTACTAAATGATTTACTCCCACGAGTTCGAGGTAGGGGGCAAGACCCTCTCCATCGAAACAGGCCGCGTCGCCAAGCAAGCTGGCGGCGCTGTTTTGCTTGGTATGGGCGAGACCGTAATTCTCGGTGTCGCTACCATGTCAGAGTCAGCACGAGACGGTGTTGACTTCCTTCCGCTGACCTGCGATTACGAAGAAAGAAAGTACGCAGTCGGCAAGATCCCCGGCGGATTCATGAAGCGCGGCGGTCGACCTTCTGAGAAGGCGATTCTGACCAGCCGATTAATGGATCGCCCTCTACGACCTCTTTTCCCTAAGGGGCTTCGAAACGACGTTCAAGTGATCGCGATGCCGTTCGCAGTTGATCAAGATTGTCCACCAGACGTTCTTGCTATCTGCGCAGCAGGTGCAGCCCTTACGGTCAGCAACATCCCGTTCAAGTACCCGGTTGCCGGTGTTCGTGTTGGACGGATTGATGGCAAATTCATCCTGTTCCCGTCTATTCCTGAAATCAAGGTCAGTGACCTCGATTTGGTTGTTGCGGGTCACAAATATGCCATTTCGATGGTAGAAGCTGGTGCCAGCGAAGTTAGCGAAGACGACATGGTCGCCGCGCTTAAGTTTGCTCATGAAGCGATCAAAACCATCGTCGCCGAGTTTGAAGCTTTCGGTAAGAAGGTCAACAAGCCAAAGACTGAGGTCAAGCTCTTCTCAATCGACGAGAATTTGAAGAAGTCCATCGAAAAGCAGTACGGTAAAGAGATTTCCAAGACGCTCCTCGGTGCCAAGGACAAGGCGATGCGTGAAAGCGCACTCACCGACCTTGTTAATGACATTGTTGCCAAGCTCAAGCCAGAGTACGCCGACAAGCCCGAGCTCCAGTCACAGCTTCCAGAAGCAGTTGACTCAGTCGTTAAGGGAACCGTTCGAGAACTGATCATCAAAAAGGACACTCGACCAGATGGCCGAAAGTTGGACGAAATCCGTCCGCTCGAAGCAATCGCAGGTCTGTTGCCCAAGGTGCACGGTTCTGGACTCTTCACCCGTGGTCAAACTCAGGTCATGACGGTTGCAACGCTCGGACTTCCGAACGATGCGCAAACCATGGACGGCATCGAAGAGGAAGAACCGAAGCGCTACATGCACTTCTACAACTTCCCGAGCTACTCCGTTGGTGAAGTTCGACCGAGCCGAGGCCCAGGTCGACGAGAAATCGGTCACGGAGCCCTCGCTGAGCGAGCTCTACGAAGCGTAGTTCCTCTCGATGATCCTGAGTTCCCATACACCCTCCTTTTGATCTCGGAAGTTCTTGAATCTAATGGTTCGACTTCCATGGCATCGGTCTGCGGTTCAACACTCGCACTTATGGATGCTGGTATCAAGATCAAGGCTCCAGTTGCTGGAATCGCAATGGGTCTGATGTCAGACGGTAAGGTCTTCAAGGTCCTTACTGACATTCAGGGCATGGAAGATTTCTGCGGCGATATGGACTTCAAGGTTGCTGGAACTCGAGATGGTATTACTGCCCTGCAGTTGGATACCAAGCTCGACGGTATTCCCGACGAAGTTCTTGCCAAGGCGCTTTCTCAGGCCAAGGATGCCCGATTCCAGATTCTCGATGTCATTGCTGAAGCGATTTCCGAGCCACGTGACACTGTTGGAGCTACTGCCCCGACCGTAACCACGATCCACATCAACCCAGAAAAGATTGGTGCGGTCATCGGCCCGGGTGGCGCTGTTATCAAGAAGATCACCGGCACCACCGGCGCATCGGTGGATATTCAGCAAGACGGAAAGGTCTTGGTTGGCGGTAGCAACGGCCAAGCGGTACAAGACGCGATCGCAATGATCAAGGCGTTGACTGATGAAGTCGCCGTTGGAAGTGAGTTCACCGGAAAGGTCACTCGAATCATGGGCCGAGGCGCCATGGTTGAGTACATTCCCGGCCGAGAAGGACTTGTACCAAAAGAGCACTTGACGGTCAAAGAGATCGGCCGCATTGAAGAAGTTGTCAATGTTGGCGACGAGCTCAATGTCAAGGTCTTCGAAGTGGACCACATGGGGCGAATCAATTTGACCGCTCTGGGTGTCAAGCAGTCGCTGGCTGGCTTGGAAGATAACGAGGGCGCAACCCCTCCTCCTCCTGGTGCCAATCGCGGTGGTGACCGAGGTGGTCGTGATCGAGATCGCGGCGGCAGAGGCGGAGATCGTGGAGATCGCGGTGGACGAGACCGCGGCGGTGACCGAGGCGGCGACCGAGGTGGTCGTGACCGAGGAGATCGAGGCGGAGACCGTGGAGATCGCGGCCCCCGTGATCGTGGAGACCGACCTGCACGAACCGAAGGTTCGGAAGAGGTCAGCAAGCCACAGGCTGAGTCGGTAAGCGCACCTCAGGTTCCAGACGCGTTTCCCAAGCGAGAGCGCGGCGGTGACGATGAGAACGTGAACGCTCGATTCCGACCCCGACGCTAAGACAATCTAATCAAAATCTTGCCAGCCACACAAGGACCTCCTTGTGTGGCTGGCAAGATTTTGAACTGCCCTGCCAGCACCGATGATCCCCGTACTCGGTCTGGGAAATCATGCTGCACCCAGGCCTTCACAGCGGTTGCCTCTGGAATTTTCTATGGTGGCCTGCCCGGCCCGGGCATTCCCTTCTCCCTGACTGGAAGTTCTGTCATACGTTCACGGCCAGTCTCCTCGGTCAATACTCACTTCGTTCGAACACAGTGTGACCTCGGGGAAAGACTGTCCAAGCTCACTACAGAACTTATGTCAGGAGAATGGGAATGAGACTTTCTAAAGAACCAATCAAATGCTCGCCTGCGGCGAGGATTTGATTCAGGAGTCTCTTCCCTGCGAAATTTTGGCTCCGGTCAAAAATCGTGGGGAAGAGGCTGGAGATGGGGTTCCGGGCCATGTGGGTGGCCAATCCAACTCTGGCAAATCAAACATTCCTATCCTAATCAGTCGGAACTTTTGAAAGCCATGCCTTCTCGCAGTACCCGACACGACTTCCCGGATTTACACATGAGGTACTTCGGGATCTCGTCCAAGAAGTGCTACGAGTAAAAGACAGGTAGCGGAAAATTGAATGTAAAGGAGCAGTGCAATAGGTGCCTTGATCAGCCAAAGGCAGATCAAGATAACAACGTCCGATCCTAACCATTGCTTGGCTGAGTAGTTGCTCAATTCCCCGGTCGAGATTCCGACACCGAGCAATATCAGAAAGATGCCGAACATGAACAGCACGGCCCAATATAGTGAGTAGCTGGTCCAAAATACAACTTAATGGATGATCCGTTCAATCTCCAAAGGTTTGTTGACGCTCAGTTTCCAGTATACAAATCTGTCCTTTCCGAGCTCAGGCAAGGAAAGAAGCGGAGTCATTGGATGTGGTTCACCTTTCCGCAGATGGAAGGGCTCGGAAGTAGCCCAATGGCCAAGATGTTCGCGATAAAGGATGCTGAGGAGGCTAAGGCCTATCTGAATCATCCTGTCCTGGGGCCAAGGCTCATCGAATGCACGAAATGTGTCACATCACACTTTGATCTTAAAGTCGAAGAGATCTTTGGGTTTCCCGACTATTTGAAATTCTGGTCGTGTATGACACTCTTTAATTCGGTTTCGGATGAGCGATCTTTCAAGCGTGCCCTAAGGATTTTCTACAAAGGCGAGCTAGATCCCAAAACGGCAGAATTACTGGCCCGTCCAGCGGACATGATCGAATAAAAGGCTAAATACTCCGGTTTGAACGGTTCCGTTTCACGCCGATTAGCCAATTTAGTGTCATGGATTCCAATGATCGTACGGGGTTCCCGCGAAGAGTGAGCAGGATTGGGAATCAGTTAAGGTAAATTCACTTCTGCTTATGGCGGATTTCGTCCAGCATCTTCACCCGGTGTTGCAGGCTCTTATTAGGGCCGTGCTCCTTGTGATCCCATCGTTACTGCTTCTGCCTATCATTATCTGGTGGGAAAGACGACTGCTTAGTTGGATGCAAGATCGAATTGGGCCCAATCGTGTCGGAAATATCACTTTTTCGCGCACGAGCCGGCTCGTACCTGGACTTCTGAAAGGAAAGAAGTTCCGGCTTTTCGGTTTGGCACAGCCTTTAGCAGATTTTGGCAAACTTCTCTTCAAAGAAGACATTACGCCAAGCGCAATCGATCGGTTCATCTATTTCACAGCGCCGGCCATTGCCCTTTTCCCTGCGTTCGCAATGTGCGGAACGATTCCCTGGGGACCTTACACGTTCTTAACTCCGGTCGCGGACGTCAACATCGGCGTGCTTTACATCATGGCGGTTTCCTCGCTGGGTGTTTATGGCATCGTGCTTGCGGGCTACTCGGCAAACAATAAATTCTCCCTAATGGGTGGTCTGCGTTCGTCAGCTCAGTTGATTAGTTATGAGTTGGCGATGGGTATGTCTTTGGCATGTATCGTCATGGCCACTGGTTCGCTCAAGCCGTCAGAGATCGTTGCCGTTGAACATGGTCCTCTCTGGGGAATGGATATTGCGCCTTTCAACTGGATTGAGAATTGGAACATTCTCACTCCATATGGTCTGGTCGCTTGCATGATCTTTTTGATCTGTATGGTTGCAGAAACCAATCGTGCTCCGTTTGACTTGCCTGAGGCAGAAAACGAGCTGGTTGCGGGATACCACACCGAGTACAGCTCCATGAAATTCGCGGTGTTCTTCATGGGTGAATACGCAGCCATGTTTGGCTACGGATTGATCCTGAGCACACTCTTCGTGGGTGGCTGGCACATGGTCCCGGTTCGATTTGCCTTCTTGGCTCACGAGTACCCGGCTTTCGGCGATATCTGGAATATGCTTGACACGCTGAACGGTAGCTCGATCTTGGCACCAGTCTGGATGGTGGTCAAGGGTCTATTAATGATCACGGCCTATATCTGGATTCGCTGCACCTTGCCGCGATTGCGATACGACCAGCTGATGGCTCTTGGGTGGAAGTCGCTTCTGCCGTTGGCAACAGCAAACCTCATTGTAGTTGCGATCTGGATCGTTGCCACCAAGGTCGGCAATCAGTGGATCGGTTGGGCTGCAGTGGTAGTTTCGGCTGCGATCCTTTACGGTGTGTACCAAGCGATCAATAAATTGAACAAGAAAGATCGGGTCGACTTGACCAGTCGATCGATTGTGCTGGTGGATGAACCTCCCAAAACAAGAGAGATTGAACTAGTGGAGCGTGCGCCAACCGCGTAAACAAGAATTTGAAGGTGGACGATTCGTCGATCCACCTTTTTGATGAAAGGGAACTGATATCAGAACCATGAGGGATAGTCAATGAATCAAACGGTCGGCGGAGTAGCGATCACGCCGGAGTTGCTGATCTTCGGCGGAGTCGCCGGGGCGGCGGCGCTGTGTGCTATTGGGGTGGTGGCCTTTAATAACGCCATCCGAAGTGCCCTATGTCTGGTAGTGAACTTCTTCTTGTTGGCTTTTCTGTACTTTACATTGAATGCAGAAATGCTTGGCATCACGCAAGTGGTCGTTTATACCGGAGCGATCATGGTTCTCTTCCTCTTCGTGATCATGCTTCTCAATCTGGGGGCACCAAACCTTCTCGTTGAAAAGAAGGATCCCAAGAAATATCTGGGCATCCTACTTGGATGCGGAATGTTTGTTCTCTTGGGTTCGCAATTGTTGCCGGAGTTGCTCAAGATCAACGCTCCGACTCTGTCGCCTGAGCTAGCACGCTTCGGCGGGCCTGAGGCGATTGGACGATCCCTCTTCACTGCTTACGTGTATCCATTTGAAGCGGTCAGTGTGCTACTCCTGATCGGAATAGTCGGCTCCATCCTGCTGGCAAAGAGGCGAATATGAACGGAGTACCTCTTGGTGCATACATCGGTTTGAGCTTGTTTATGTTCACTACCGGTGTTGTCGGTGTAATTATCCGCCGCAATCCAATTGTCATTTTTATGTGCATTGAGTTGATGCTTAACTCAGTGAACCTAACATTTTTAACCTTCGCTCGCTATCAAATGGCATCCAAGCCGGATGACCGAATCGCGATGCAGAACAGTATGATGGCCGGCCAGATGATGGTGATCTTCGTCATGGCTGTGGCGGCCGCTGAAGTTGCCGTCGGACTGGGAATTATCATGGCGATCTACCGCTTACGCGACAGTGTCGACATCGACGAATTGAACCTGCTTCGGGGCTAATATCGAAATGAACTACGAATCGATCTGGCTAGTGCTTCTCTTCCCGATAGTGGGGTTCTTGATTCAAGCCCTGCTTGGGACTCGTATCGAGAAAATGCTTGGACGCCGTGCACTCGGCGCCATTGCAGTGTTGCCAATCGTGCTTTCATTTGTGGTCGGACTCTTGATCACTCTGAACACGAAAGGTGGTCCTGAGGCGACCGCCAACATTGCAAATCTCGGCAAGTGGATTGATGCCGCAAACCTGCGCATCCCGTTCGAATTTATCGTCGATCCTTTGTCGATGACGATGGTTCTTATCATCACTGGTATCGGTTCGCTGATTCATCTGTATGCGACTGGATACATGAGTGAAGAGAAAGACTACGCCCGGTTCTTCACCTACATGAACCTGTTCATCTTCTCGATGTTGGTTCTGGTGCTTGGAGCAAATCTTGTTCTCCTGTTTGTGGGCTGGGAAGGAGTTGGACTTTGTTCTTATCTCTTGATTGGCTTCTGGTACAAGGATCTCGCCAATGCCAAGGCTGCGAACAAGGCATTTATTGTCAACCGAATTGGTGACTGGGGGCTAACACTCGGCCTTTTGATGATCGTTGCCCTCTTGATGAAGAATCAGGTTGGATCGTCGGATGGTCGCTACCTCAGTTACGACTCGATGCTTCCAGCACTGAGAACAGCGCTGGAGCACAATCCAGGCATGGCGACAGTCATCGGCTTGCTCCTGTTTGTTGGTGCCGCCGGTAAGTCAGCCCAGTTCCCGCTTTATCTTTGGTTGCCAGACGCTATGGCTGGACCCACGCCGGTCTCTGCTTTGATCCATGCCGCGACGATGGTTACATCTGGCGTGGTGCTGCTGAACCGAATGCACGTCGTATTCGAGATGTCGCCGGTCGCCAGCGCAATCATCTGTGCAATTGGAGCCTTCACCGCACTCTTCGCAGCGTTGATTGCTTTCGGTCAAACAGATATCAAGAAGGTTCTCGCCTATTCCACCGTATCTCAACTTGGATTCATGTTCATTGCTTGTGGCGCAGGTGCGTACTGGGCAGGCATGTTCCATGTAACCACTCACGCTTTCTTTAAGGCACTTTTGTTCCTTGGTGCGGGTGCAGTCATTCACGCAATGGCTCACAACCAAGACATGCGCAATTACGGCAACCTTAGAAAGTATCTGCCGATCACCTTCTGGACCATGATTCTTGGAACGCTTGCCATCTGTGCGGTAGGTGTTCCGGGTGTCTTTGGGTTCGCTGGTTTCTACAGTAAAGAGGCGATTCTTGGTGCGGCACTTGCCAATACCCACGCTCAAATGGAAGGAATCCAAGTCGGTCAGATTGCCGGCTGGGTTGGTTTGGGTGTTGCAGCCTTAACATCGATCTACATGACTCGGTTAACCTGTCTCACCTTTTTGGGAACGGAAGAGCGCTGGAGAAATATTCCAGCCGCCGATCATCATGGCCACGACGATGCCCATGCAGACGAGCATCACCATGAGCTCGATGCTAATCATACGCCCAAGGAAGTACCTCCCAGCATGTGGTTCCCGCTTGTGGTCTTGGCGCTGCTTTCGGTGGGTGGCGGATTTGTACTGGCGAATAATGGAGCGTTCGAACACTGGCTCTATCCCAACGAATTACCAATCCTGGGCAAGGTCTCAACTGAACCTTCTAACATACCGCTGGCAATGTATTCGACAATTGCCGCAGTCGGTGGAATTATCCTGGGACTTGCCTTCTACTTGAAGGGACTTCCCAAGAATCAAGGGTTTGACGAAAGCGCTTGGAGCCCATTGCGAAGGTTGGAGCGAGATCAATTTGGTTACGACCACGCGATGACGGTTGCATCAGTTGAAGGTGGTGGAGACATCGCCAACGCACTCTGGAAATGGTTCGACAACCTTCTGGTCGACGGTGTCGTCGAAGGAAGCGGAAAGGTTTCGGCCGGAATCGGGTTGCTACTGAAGAGATTTCAAACTGGCTACATCAGGCTTTATGCACTGATGATGCTGGTCGGATTCGTAGGGTTCATCGGCTACTTTGCCTACATGCTCTCCCAGGGAGGCCACTAATGCTGATACTTTCGGTAATCACTTTCCTCCCACTCCTTGGCGCTTTGTCCATGCTTCTAATCAGTGAGCAAAAGGCCAATTCGGTCAAGCAGATTGCGCTTCTAACTTCTGGTCTTACCTTTTTGATCAGTCTTGGAATCCTGTTCAAGTTTGACTCTGGCACTTACGCATTCCAACTCGTTGAGAACCAGTCATGGATTCAGCAACTCGGGATTCGCTATCACTTGGGAGTCGATGGGATTTCGCTTTGGCTTGTCCTTCTCACGACTTTCCTGAGCTTTATCGCCATTGCCTGCAGTCTCAAAACTGATAAGCGCATTAGAGCCTTTATGGCATGTATCTTGATGCTGGAGACAGCGATGATTGGGTCGTTCCTATCTCTCGACCTCATCTTGTTCTTCATCTTCTTCGAGCTAACGCTTCTGCCAATGTGGCTCATGATCAACATCTGGGGCGGTCAGAATCGGGCCCATGCGGCGAACAAGTTCCTGATCTATACATTTGCCGGATCGATCTTCATGCTGATCGGCATTGTTGCCTTGGGCTACTTGCAGTTCAAGACAACTGGCAAGCTGACATTTGATATCGTGGTCATCCAAGAGCAGGTTGCTCAAGGGAAGCTCTGGGCTAATGCAATTCAGGCTGAGCCGTTTGTTTTCTGGACCTTTGCAGTTGCTTTCTTGGTGAAGACCCCTGCGTTCCCGTTCCATACTTGGATTCCCGACACATATGCAGAGTCGCCGACCGCAGGTCCGATTTTGTCAAGCGTCATGGTCAAGATGGGGACTTACGGTTTCCTTCGGTTCTGCCTGCCGTTGTTCCCCGATACATTCTCTCATCAAGTTCCGTACTTGATCACTTTGGCGGTGATTGGAATCGTTTACGGCGGCGTCGTAGCTGCTGTTCAACCGGACATCCGACGGGTAATGGCCTACTCATCGCTATCCCATATGGGGTTTGTATTGCTGGGCATCTTTTCCCTGACCCGTATCGGGTTGTTGGGCGGTGCGTATCAGCAACTCAATCACGGAATCACAGCCTCCATTCTATTCCTGCTCATAGGATTCCTCTATCAACGCCGAGGAAGCACGCTGTTCAAGGATTTCGGTGGTCTTAAGGCTCAAATGCCGATCTTTGCCGCTCTTTTCTTAATAGCCATGCTTTCGAGCGTTGGACTACCGGGAACCAATGGTTTTGTTGGAGAGCTCTTAGCAATGTTCGGGGCATTCCAGTCAGCCTATGCAGGAAATTTCAGTTTGGCACTGGTTGGTATAGCGGTCTTCGGTGTCGTGATTGCTGCCGTGTATATGCTCTATATGTTCCAGCGCATCTTCTACGGTGAGATCACGATTGAAGAGAACAAAACTTTGGTGGACTTAAAGGGACCGGAGATTGCTCTCGCTGGCATATTGGTCGTGTTCATCCTCTGGGGTGGATTGGCTCCCAACACCTTCACAGATCGGATGGCAATAAGCTTGAACGCTGCACTGAAGATGTCTACTGCACCGGCTGGTCAGCGACCCGTATGGACGGACACTGACGCTGGAGTGGATGCCAAGAGAATCGATACTGCACACGGGCAAAGACTTGCGATGAACGTGAGGTCTATGCCTTGACATCTCGGGAACGAGCACTGGCCGCTTCACGCGGTGGAGAAGTCGATCGCCGACCCAATATGAGTTGGTTGGCGGGGGATTCCACGGCAGATGTGACTGTCGTGAGTTGCTCTGCAGTGTCTGCAAGTCTTTCCGAAGATCGGGTGGTTTTGGCAGAAGTGCCTAATCCTTTTGGCCTTGCACTCGGCCGAGGCATTGATTTGAATTCCGCATTGAAAGAAGATCCCACCGCCGGGGGACAGGTTCTCGATACCTTGGTTGAAGAAGTTCGCATTCAAATTCGAGAGGGTTTGAATTCGGGCGCAGATGGAATTTTCTATCGCTTACACGGGGCTAACCCTCAGCATTGCACTCCGATGCAATACGGCGGCCATTATTTGGAGCGAGACCGAGAACTGCTTACAGAGGCCCAAGGAACCGTGATGAACGTTCTGTTTGTTTCGGGCCCCGAAGAGATCTATGTCGATTTTGTGAGCGACTTGCCAGCCGACATCTTTGCTTGGGATGTTCATCTCAGCAAGGTTACGGCTACGGAAGTTCGCTCAATGAGAAATGGGGCAACCGCCTCTGCCGATCCGACGAGCGAGTTTGCGCTTCTGATCGGCAACGAACGTTATTTAGAGAAACTGGAGCAAGCTAACATTGGATAAGGCCTTCCATTTTGCCATCCCGTCCATCGAGTGGTCGGCACTCTTGCCGATCATCATCGTGGCACTGACGGGCATCTGCGCTTTTGTCGTCGAGATGTTCCAGCCTAAGCGCGAGAACACCCTCATTGTCGGCATTAGTTTGGGTGGCTTGATCTTGGCTGCCTTTACTCTTTTCTTTCAGATGGATCAGCCGGTGTATACCACGGCAGGCGATCTTCTCCTTCGTGATCCCTTCGGAACTGCAATCCAATGGATTCTTTTGGTGGCCTCGGCTCTGACGATTCTGTTCAGTGAAAGCTACCTGCGCGAAAAGAGAATTCCATTTGGTGAGTTCTATCCGTTGGTCCTGTGGTCCACCGTCGGTGCCATGATCATGTCGACTACCTCTAATCTCTTGGTGGTCTTCTTGGGATTGGAAATCCTCTCAGTGTCGCTCTATGTCATGGCGGGCATGAGCCGCAGCGAAGAGAAGTCGGAAGAATCGGCGCTGAAATACTTCCTCTTGGGTGCCTTTGCCAGTGGCTTCCTGCTTTACGGAATTGCATTTGTCTACGGGGCAACCGGTGGATTGGATATCGACTTCGTGGGTGCAATTTGGGTTCATGCGGAGGGAGCGACCAAGCCGATGCTCCTCTTTGGCTTGGCTCTCATGCTTATTGGGCTTGGGTTCAAAACCAGTTTGGTGCCTTTCCATCAGTGGACTCCAGACGTTTATCAGGGTGCCCCAACCAATGTCACCGCCTTTATGGCCACAGCTGGTAAGGTCGCCGCGTTTGCTGCCCTGTGGAGGGTCTTAAATGCCTTCACCCCGTTAGCCCATTACTGGGTTCCAGCCCTTTGCACATTAGCCGTATTGACGATGTTCGTTGGAAACTTCGCTGCACTCGTACAGAAAGACGTCAAGCGGATCTTGGGCTACAGCTCCATTTCGAATGCGGGCTACATGCTGATTGCGATTATCGCTCATAGCCAGAACTACCGAGTTGGTGGATCGACTTTGGTCTTCTTCCTCCTGAGCTACACCCTGATGAGCTTGGGCGCCTTTGCAGTCGTTTCACTGGCAGCAAAGAATGGCATGGAGGGGACTAAGCTTGAAGACCTCAACGGTATGTGGAAGCGCTCGCCGTTCGCAGCTCTCGCGCTGGTTGTCTTCATGGCATCCTTGATCGGTATTCCTCCGACCGGTGGATTCTTTGCGAAGATGCTTCTCTTCTTTGATGCGCTGCAGACCGGCTATTGGCCCCTTGCAGTTGTACTAGCCGTGAACTCCGTCATAAGCGTGTTCTATTACTTGGCAATCGCTCGAGCTGCCTTCGTTGCGGATTCAGAAGACTCTGAATACAAGCTGGCTAAGGTTTCACCCGCGTTGGCCTCAGTTTGTGCCGTTTGTATCGTGGGCGTTCTCGGAATAGCTATCTGCTACACGCC
>Ga0164297_10001773_pt1 | contig 22305 bp, 18 predicted proteins | sample GEODES058metaG_FD_113539 | JGI IMG/M metagenome (GOLD analysis project Ga0164297, IMG submission 113539) | Dystrophic lake water microbial communities from Trout Bog Lake, Wisconsin, USA - GEODES058 metaG | ecosystem: Environmental > Aquatic > Freshwater > Lake | place: USA: Trout Bog Lake... | reverse complement strand
TTCTCAATTTGATTCTCGCTATTGGCAGGAACTTGATGAAAAAAGAGCTTTTCCTGAGGCATTTGTTACTGCCTTAACCAAAGCGGGTTGGTTAAGCGGATTGATTCCAGAGGAGTACGGCGGCTCTAACCTATCGCTAGCGCAGGCCAGTGTTGTGATGGAGGAGATCAACCGCGCGGGGGGCAATTCAGGAGCCTGTCATGGACAGATGTATGTGATGGGTTGTGTGTTGCGTCACGGCTCAGAGGCACAGAAGAAAGAACTACTTCCAAAAATCGCAAATGGCGAACTGCGAATGCAAGCAATGGCAGTAACTGAGCCTACAACGGGCTCAGATACAACTAAGCTTAAAACCTTTGCAACACTAAAGGGCGATCGTTACGTTGTAAACGGACAAAAAGTTTGGACCTCTAGGCTGCAGCACTCAGACTACATGCTGCTTTTAGCGAGAACCACCCCACTAGACCAAGTTAAGAAAAAATCGCAAGGCTTGTCCGTCTTTTTAGTAGATTTGCGACCAGAAATTGGTAAAAGTATCACAGTTCGCCCCATTCGCAATATGGTCAATCATGAAACGAATGAGATTTTTATTGATAACTTGGAAATTCCTGTTGAGAACCGTATTGGACTTGAAGGAGAGGGGCTTAAATACATAATGGACGGCCTCAACGCAGAGCGAATACTTATTGCTGCCGAATGCGTGGGGGACGGATATTGGTTTTTAGAGAGAGCCTGCAAATACGCTAATGAGCGGATTGTGTTTGATCGACCCATTGGTAAAAATCAAGGAATTCAGTTTCCTTTGGCCAAGGCCTTTGTGAATGTGGAAGCAGCAAGTCTGATGAGGTACCATGCTTGTGAGGTTTTTGACAAAGGACTCAACAGCGGAGCGCAGGCCAATATGGCTAAACTCTTAGCCGCTGACGCTTCATGGGAAGCGGCTAACGCATGCTTACAAACCCACGGCGGATTTGGTTTTGCTGCTGAGTACGATATTGAGAGAAAGTTTAGAGAAACGAGACTCTACCAAGTTGCACCTATTTCTACTAACTTAATTTTGTCTTATATCTCTGAGCACGTGCTCGATTTGCCTCGCTCTTATTAAAACAATTTAAGACATATTAGTTTAATAAAGATGTGTCTTTTAGCTTGGAATTGGGCCCCTGAAAATACTTGCCCTTTATTTTTAATAGGAAACAGGGATGAATTTTATGCGCGTCCCACGAAGCCTTTGCATTGGTGGGATGACGAAATTTTGGCTGGCAAAGATTTGCAAGAAGGCGGAACTTGGTTGGGGGTAAGCCGCAACGGGAAATTAGCCGTAGTGACAAACTACCGTGACCCGAGAAATCACAGAATTAATGTCTTATCCAGAGGCAATCTAGTCACTGAATTTTTAAGAAAGGATCAAAGTCTAGAGAGCTATTTAAAGCACTTGTGCGTTGTAAGTCATGAATACAACCCGTTCAATTTGCTGCTTTACGACGGTAAAGTACTAAAAGGCTTTGAGAGCAGGACAGCCCGAATAATAGATATAAATCCGGGGGTAGGTACTTTATCTAATGCTGACTTTAATTCGCCTTGGCCGAAGCAAAGTACTTTGAAAAATGGTCTTCAATTAACCATTGAACAAGGAATTAGAGATCAATCATACTTTTTGAATTTGCTTCAAAATTCAACGCCCGCTGCTGACATTAATCTTCCCCGTACAGGTATTCCCATTGAACGTGAGAGGGAGTTGTCGTCGTGCTTTGTTCGCACTCCTGGGTATGGAACTCGTTCTTCCAGCATTGTTCGTTTCGAAAATAAAGAAATTTCATTTTTAGAGCAATGTTATGACAGCAATGGTGCAAGTAACCTTAATCAGTTTATTTTTACTGCTTGATTTCAAAGATACAGAGATAAAAATATGTTGAATATTTACCCTAGTTTTTTATAAATTAATTACTGATTTAAAGCGGTAAAAATTATAATTTTATAATTAAATTTAACTTCCTATCTATAAAGTGATAATTTTGAATGGGTCTCAGTTATTGGAGGCTCAGCATTTCAAAATTTATTTACTTTTAAAATAAACTTATAACCCTTTCCCAAAAATTAATAATTAAGTAAATATTATTTTTGAATTAGGTAATTTTATGAGGGTAAATACCATATTGTAAATTGTATTAGTACAATTAAAAGCTATGCTTGACAATTATTGAATAAAGATCCAAAATAAAAAATCATCTTGTTCAGTCAAAGTAATGAAATTATTAACAGAATTAAATTCATATAAAGAAGCACTTGCGGAATTTTCATCTTCAAGGTTATGGGAACTTTTTGATGGAAACAAGGAACAATTTAACATTGCCCATGAGTGCGTTGATCGCCATATAAATAATAAAAATGAAGCTATCATAATTGTTAACTCAGATGGCAAAGATGAAATTATTTCCTACAAAACGCTTTCCCAGGATTCTGCAAAATTTGCACATTGGATTAAATCTCAAGGCATAGAGCCGGGTGAAAGAGTTGCTATTATGTTAGAACCTTCTCTAGCGTTTTACGTAGCTCTTTTTGGAGTAATAAAATCAGGTGCCATCGCAGTACCTTTCTTTACTTTGTTTGGACCGGATGCCGTCACTCTTAGAGTAGACGATTGCAAACCGAAATTATTAATAACTTCTAATGAAAAAAAATCAATCTGTGACGATTTGAAAAATATTCAGATTTGTATCTTTAACGAAGATCATTTCGACAAGATCAATAATTTCCCTGCTCATTTCGAACTCAACTCTAAACCCAATGATTTAGCTGTATTTCAATACACCTCAGGTACGACCAGAGAGCTTCCTGAGGCTGTCAGGCACACGCATCGAACTTTGGTGACTTTGATGGTTGCAGCCCTTTACGGTACTGGTATTCGGGCAGGAGATAGGTTTATGTGTCCTTCATCTCCAGCATGGGGGCATGGGCTTTGGCACGGAACTTTTGCTCCTATGGCTCTCGGCTTGACTATAGGAACTTATAGCGGGAAGTTTTCTCCAGATATTTTACTGAATGGCTTAATAAGTCATTCGTTTACTAATATTTCTGCTGCAGCCACTCATTACCGGATGATGAGAACTTCATCAAAAATAAAAAATGCAACTAAATCAGAGCTTGCTGAGCTCACCTCAAAATTAAGATTAACGAAACTATCTTATACAGGTGAGCCAATAGACGAGGAAACTGAATTTTTTATCAATACCTTTTTTAATCTTGATGCTTGCAGTATCTACGGAACAACTGAGATTGGAGTTGTCTTAGTTAATTATCCCGGCTATCAGGACTTTATTGTTAAACCTAAATCTCTAGGAAAACCTACTCCTGGCGCCATTCTTCAAGTGCAAGATAATGACGGTGAGCCCTTGCCGATCAACACCATAGGAAACCTTATGGTTAACAGAAAAGGAGCTTGGCTGGCAACGAAAGATTTGGCTCAAGTTGATGAGGATGGTTATTTTTATCATGCTGGACGTGCGGATGATGTAATCATCTCCGCAGGCTGGACTATAAGTGCCAGAGAAATCGAGAACGCTGTTTTAAAGCATAAGGACATATTGGAGACAGCCGCTATAGCATCGAGTGATCCCATTCGTGGCCAGATAATAAAGTCATTTGTAGTTAGTAATAGAGCCGGTGACTCTGCGTTTATCAACGAAATACAAGAGCTGGTTCGGAATAAACTTAGTCAACACACATTTCCAAGAATGATCGAATTCGTTACTGAGTTACCTAAAACTCCTGCCGGTAAGGTCAACCGAAAAATACTAAGGGAACGCGAAACCTCAAATAATAAATCTAAAAATAATTAGCACCACTTTTAACTAAACTAAAGCAAAGGAAAGTTTTTATGCAAAATAACCGATCATTTCCTAAAATAACTGAAAAGGGATTGGAGGATCTTAAACAAAGGATTGGTATAAAGATAACGGACACTCTTGAGCCCTGGTGTCATGAGGCAACTAGAGATAACATCCGGCACTATGCACATGGGATTGGTGATGATAATCCTCTTTGGTGTGATCCGAAATATGCTGCGAACTCTCATTACGGTGGAATCGTCGCACTTCCGTCTTTTCTATTTTCCACAAATCGAATAATTTCTGGATATGTGGGTGGACTCCCTGGTATTCATGCAATGTGGTCTGGTGCAGATTGGACTTGGCATAAACCAATTTTTAGAAATGATGAAATCCACTCTGAAGCCTATCTAAAAGATTTAAAAGAACACGATACACGGTTTGCTGGAAAAGCTATTCAACAGACCTACCATGTAGATTTCTTTAATCAGCATGGGGACAAGATATCTGAGGCAGATAGTTGGTGTTTCAGAACAGAGCGTGACCATGCAAGGGAGCAGGGAACTAAGTATAAGGACGCCAGATCCAAGCAGCCGCGTGTATATACAGATGAAGAGCTTGGAGAAGCTTATAAGCTTTATAAAAACGAAGAGGTGCGCGGATCCACCCCCAGATACTGGGAAGATGTAAATGAGCAAGATGAGTTACCCATTATGTTTAAAGGACCAATGACCGTCACTGGATTTATCGCCTACGCTCAGGGATGGGGTGGTCTATACATAAGGGCTAACAAACTTGCCTGGAAACTCGTAGATGCTCACCCTGGATTAGGTATAAAAAACAGATACGGTATCCCAGACGTTCCAGAGAGAGTTCATTGGGAGGAGGACTTCGCTCTAGAAGTGGGTGCCCCAGGTGCATATGATTATGGACCTGAACGCAATTCCTGGCTAACCCATCAATTAACAAATTGGATGGGAGATCTAGGTTTTTTGAGGAAAAGTACATGTAAGATTCGAAGACACAATCCGCAGGGAGACATGCTTTTCTTTAAAGCAAAAGTAGTTAAAAAGTACGTTGAAGAGGGTAAACATCTTGTTGAAATTGAGCAAATCGCGCATAACCAGGATGATGAATTATCTGTACTGGGTACGGGGGTAGTTGAGCTTCCAATAAAGAAATAATTAATGCAAGCCCAAGAGCCAATTAATCAAGAAAATAAAGGTGCCCTGAGCGGTATCAAAGTAATTGATTTATCTCGTGTATTGGCAGGCCCCTTGTGCACTCAGATTTTGAGTGACCAAGGGGCATTTGTCATTAAAGTAGAGCCCCCAATCGGTGATGAAACTAGACACCTTGGTCCGCCCTTTGATCCAAAATCAGGTTTAGCAAGTTACTTTTCTGCTTTAAATAGAGGGAAAAGCTCTATTGGGTTGGATTTAAATAAAGCAGAAGGTATTGATATCTTGCACCGTTTATTGAGTGATGCAGATATTTTGGTTGAGAATTTTTTGCCACAAACAATGGAGCGATGGGGTATAGGATATGAGCAGACTTTGGCAAAACTTTATCCCAAGTTAATCTACTGCTCTATAAGTGGTTTTGGCGAAACGGGTCCCTTGGGTGGCCTACCAGGATATGACGCCGTATTACAAGCCTTGTGCGGAATTATGAGCGTTAACGGAGACCCTACCAGTGGATCGACCAAGGTCGGCATACCTATTGTTGACCAAATGACTGGATATGCAGCTTTATCTGGGATATTGATGGCTCTTTTTGATAGGACCAAAACTGGATTGGGGCAACGGGTCGAGGCAACCTTATATGACACTGCAATTAATCTATTAATTCCACAAGCATCGAATTGGATGGCCTCTGGTCAAAGCCCAAAATTAATAGGTAGCTCTCATTCTAATATCGCACCTTATGATAAGTATCAGGTTAAAAACGGTGAAGTTTTTATTGCAATCGTAAATGATCATCAATTTAAAAAATTTTGTAGGTATATAAAAAAAGAAGAATGGATATCGGATATAAATTTCTCAACAAATTCTGTAAGAAACAAAAATAAACAATTATTAAAAGACGAGATTGAAAAAGCTCTTTATGAATTTGATATTGAACACATTTGCCAGGAGTTGATGCGCATTGGGGTTCCGGCTGCTAGTATTCAATCTATTCCACAAGCATTAAGTCACCCCCATACACAACATCGAAAATTAATGATTGATCAAGACGGTTACAAGGGAATTAGGTCCCCTGTTATTTTGAGTAAAACTAATTTTAAAATGTATCAAGTACCTCCAATTTTTGCTGAGCATAGGGTGCAAATTTTAAAAAATCTAGGTTTTTCAGAGGAAGATATCCAAAGGCTAGAAAATGAAGGAATTTGCCCTACCAAGATATAAAATTTACAATATTAAGGAGACTTTTATGAAAATATTGGCTTTTTTCAAGATACTTATTGTTTTATGTATTCAAGCAGTTTTAATGAACAGCTATGCACAAAACTATCCAGAACGAACCATAAAAATTATAGTTGCCTACCAAGCTGGTCAAGGAACAGATACTGCCACTAGGTATTTAGCAGAGCAAGTTGGTAAAGAGCTAGGGCAATCTATCATTATCGATAATCGTCCCGGAGCTGCAGGTAACCTAGGAACTGAGTTAGCCGCTCAAGCAGCCCCAGACGGTTACACCCTTACCATGGGAACTAATGCAACGCACGTAATGAATACGTTTCTTTATCCAGGTCTGCGCTTTGATCCTAATAAAGATTTTGAACCAATTGCGTTGATTGGTACTTTTCCAATGATCATTGCGGTTAACTCGAGCTCCGGTATAAAAAGTATTTCTGATCTCCTTAATAACGTGAAGACAAAACCCGACAGCTCAGATATTGCTGTGCCAAGCACCACGGCTAGATTAGTCGTAGAGTTGCTTAAAGAAAAAACTCGCTCTAAGCTGTTCTACGTACCCTATAAAGGCACAAGCTCTGCCATAACAGACGTGATTGGTGGGCAATTACCTCTCATTATCGACACTCCAACTGGTTTGAAAACTCAAATTACGAGCGGAAACTTAACCCCTATTGCGGTCACCTCTCTCGTGCAAAGTAATCTTGTACCGGGCGTTAAAACTGTAGCTGAACAAAATATCCCAGACTTTGAAGTAATAGCGTGGAACGCTTTATTCGCACCGAAGGGAACTCCGCCATCAATAATCAATACCTTAAATAATGCATTCAATAAGGTTTTGAATAAGCCAGAGACAATTCAAAAACTAACTGAATTTGGATTTGATCCTGCTGGAGGATCACCTTCTAAGTTGTCTGATTTCATCAAAAATGAAAACAAAAAATGGGGTCCCTTGATAAAGAATGCCGGAATCAAGGTTGATTAGTTATAGATGGGTTAGGACTCATTCAAAGATATATATTTAGAAATATTTATAGATATGTTTCTAAATTTTTAGATTTGTTTTTGAGTTCAGTTGCCAAATCAATTAATTTTTTCTCTGACAAATTATTTGATAAACTTGCCACCACCAAAGTATGGGTTATTAGCATATCTTGGTTCAATATGGGAGTCGCAATTAACGTGATGCCGTTGATATAGTTATCCTTGTCAACGCTGAACCCTTTTTTGTGAGCTAGCTCTACCTGCGATTTCCAATCTTTAAATTTGATGGGCTTGTCCCATCTAATTTTTTTGAATTTAAGTTCGAGTTCTTCCCAGCTTTGATTACTAAACGCTGCAGCTAGTCGACCCGTTGCACTAACCAAGGTTGGAAATCGACTTCCCACATCAACGTGAAGCCTGAACGGGGACTCTACTTTTGAGAGTGCCATCACCACAATATGCTGATTTGAGGATACTTCAACTCCCATTGCAGTTACCCCCCATTTTTTAGAAATTTCATCTAAAGTGGGTTGAACTAAAGAGGCAAAGTCACTTTTATTTATAACGCTTCTTGCTAATGAAATTAGACCAGTGCCTAGCTGATATTTTTTAGATTCCGTGTCCACTTGAACTAAATTTTCATTCACTAAAACTCTAATAATATGCAGGCACGTGCTAGGGATAATATTTAAAGAATCTGATATATTTTTTAGGTTCAGAGGAACGGGACTATCTCCTAAAAGCCTAAGTATTGATATGGTACGACTAACTGCAGGAACTGAGCGAATAGTGGGAGGTTTTTTCATTTATCAAAATTTCGTGCCGAAGAAAAATTACTGAAAATATTGATAATTTCTTCTGGACTATTTTACGTTTTATTCGCCTAATCTTTTTATAAAAAAATCAACTCTTTGTTTGGTTTCTTGTAAATAAATTAAACTTACCGATTTTTAGATTTTATTGAAATAAATTTCTATGGATGGTGATTTAAAAATATCAATGATTTTTAGATTTTTATTTCATTTGCCATATGTGAGTCTAAGATGAGCCCAGATATGAGCCCAGATATGAGCCTAGATATGAGTAAACTAAAGTGGCAGAATGTTTATCCACCCACCCCAACTGATAGTCTGCTGATTTCTAAAAGAATCAGAGCTAGCATAATCACACTTCTCACATCTGACAATCCCTATCACGTAAGCCCTTAAGAGGAAATACCTACTGTGAATTATGATATTCCAAGGTAGGATTTACGGTTAGATTGACATCTAGTTGTTCATTAAAAGAGTTTATTAGTTTAAGGATGGTTTCATTAAGAAATTGAATTTCGACGCCGTACATTTAGAGCATTTTTACCCCGCATAGAGATGCAAATGAGATCCTTTATGTTAGTCATTTTCTTGAGCCTTCTTTATAAATGATTTTTTGAATGGGTATCAAAAAAAGATTTGTTAAAAAAGTTTCTTTCTTTTATTTGATTTTTTGAATTGCGAAATATGAAGGATATGACGATGAAATTTTTAAAATTAGCTCGCCCCACAACCCTTGCACTGTTGATCTTGTGCTGTTGTGCAAGTAGTTGGGGTCAAACGGTCAGACACTTTCGCTTTGCCTATGACCAACCTTTAAACTCTGGTTATAACATCGGGGGTAATATATTCGCTGAAAGACTCAAAGAGCTCAGCAAAGGCACGATGCTTATTGACCAATATCCTGGCGCTCAACTAGGACAAGAGCCTCAACTCCTCCAACTCGTTAAATCGGGTGATATCGAGTTTTGTATTAGCTCTTCGGCAAACGCCTCCACTCTCTCTCCTCAGGCAGGCGTGATGTCTTTGCACTTTTTATTCCGCTCTGAGGATCATTTGAAAAAGGCCTTGGCAGATCCCAAGGTAACTCAGGCCGCTAAGGACATGATTGAACAAACTGTTCAAGGAGCCCACGTTCTTTCGCTTATGACGCTTGGTCTTCGGGACATGTACAGCAAAAAGGAGATTAAAAAAGTGGAGGATATGAAAGGTCTTAAAGTCCGCGTCCAAGCCACTGCAACCGAGGATACGATGTTCCCTGCCTACGGGGCTCAAACTGTTCATATGCCTTTTGGAAGTGTTTATACATCCATTCAGACCGGTGTTGTGGATTTGGCTGAAAACGGAGTCAACGTTTACTTGTTAAATAAACACTACGAAGTTGCGCCCGTACTCTCAATGACAGAGCACGAAGCCAATAACAGTTTTCTTTGGATCAGCGATAAGCTTTGGAAAAGCCTCAGTGAAGATGAAAAGAAATGGGTCACCATAGCCGCAGAGGAAGTGGGCAGGACCCAGCCTACAAAAGCCTTCGAGCTCGAGCATGAGTCAGAGGCTAAGCTCAAAGCAATCGGAGTTAAGTTGGTGTACGATGTTGATAAAGCAGGTTTCGTCAAAGTGGCAGCCCCTTACCTCGATAAATTAGCTAAGGAGCTTGGGCCACACGCAGTCAAAATTAAAGACCTCATTGGGGCTATTAAGTAGATTATTCTTTTTCAAATGAAGGGCCGAGTCGTTCGGCCCTTTTTTAATGTCTTGGAGTGACACATGTCTTTGGGAGCTAAACTCGTACTTGAAAGCCATCGCCATTTGAAGTGGCGTGCATTCGATTTAATAGAGCTGGTGCTCATGATTCTTTGTGGTATTTTGTTATTTAGTTTTTCTGCAACAGTTGTATTTGATATCGTGACCCGAACCATTGGGCATCCTTGGCTTTGGCTTCAAGAGGTCACTCAAACGTTATTCATCTACGCAATATTCATTGGTGCAGCAGTCGCCACCCGAAGAAACGACCACTTGGTACTAACTGCAGTCACAGACGCTTTGCACGGAACGCCCCGTATCCTAGCAGAGGTCATGATCCGGCTGGTAGTTATAAGTGTTTCTATATGTTTGGTTTACTTTGGTTATATCAATTTCCTAAGGGGATTTGATAGTTTTAGAATGCCGTCAATGACCCCCATCGCTTCTTTGTATGGTGTGATACCGATTTCCGGATTTTTTATTGGTCTTTTCTCCATAGAACAATTGGTAAACGGTTTAGTCAATGGCTTTGACCACCCCCAAGAGGTAGTGGATTTGGAGAGCACGGCTGAGATTGATACTTTGGCTCACTCAAATAAGATTCTGACATGAGTAACGCATTGATTCTGGGGTTGATGACCTCTTTATTTCTAATTTTTGCTTATCTTGGCGTGCCCGTTGCCTTCTCTCTTTTGGCCGGTGTTTTTGTGGGCTCCATGTTCACGGATGTGACTTTTGCTGCTTTAATACAAAAAATGTTTGACGGCGTAGATTCTGAGGCACTGTTGGCCATTCCGTTTTTTCTGCTGGTGGGTGAGCTGATGGGCTCAGCCAATGTGGTGGGAAGAATCACCAACCTCTCATTGGCCTTGGTGGGACATATAAGGGGCGGGTTAGCGCAGGTGGTTACGGTCTTTAGCATGTTCTTCTCTGAGATGTCTGGCTCCACCTCTGCAGACGTCGCCGTGATCAGCAGGGCCTTGGGCGGTCCGATGAAAAGGGAGGGCTACGATCCCGCATTCACGGCCGCAATTATTGCGGCTGCCTCGACTATTGCAGCACTGGTACCCCCTAGTATCACGGCGGTCGTCTACGGGGCGGTGGGTAATGTCTCTATCGCTGGTCTATTCATGGCCGGTGTGGTTCCGGGATTTATGATCGGTATTGGGTTGATGCTTTATTGCTATTTTTTTGGTCCAGCTGGTTTGCCGCGTCCGCGCGCAGCGCTAAGAGAGGTGGCTGGTGCATTTAAAGGGGCTTCACTTCCCTTAATGATTCCGTTCATACTTCTTGGGGGTATCTTAACCGGATGGTTCACGCCGACAGAGGCTGGTGTGGTGGCGGTGGTTTGGATTTTGGTTGTGGTGATTCCAACTCTAAATCCTGCTCACATGAAAATGCTGCCGTATGATTTTTGTTTGGCTGGTTTGATATTTTCATTGCCACTCATCACCATTGGCGCTGCAAATGTATTTGGTTGGATGCTCGCCTATTTGCGAGGCGCAATGACGATAGCAGCTTGGATCACTAGCGTTGCTGGTAATGATCCTATATTAATCATGTTGATGATGGTGTTGCTCTTTACGGTTGTGGGAGATTTTATAGAGCCAGTGCCAACAATCATCATCTTTATGCCTTTGGTTAATGCCTTGACCGCGGCTGGGGGAATAAACCCCGTTCACATGGGCGTGGTTTTGATTGCAACTCTTGCTTTTGGACTGATTACGCCGCCCTACGGACTTGTTTTGCTCATGGCCTCTAAGTTTATTGGGGTCAAGTTCTCCCAAGCCCTTAGGGCTGCACTCCCCATCTATTTAGTTTTCTTAGGCACCATTACATTTACGATCATGTTTCCAAAAGTAGTTCTGTGGCTACCTAAACACGTCATACCTGAGTCGGTGGGATGCTTTAAAAATCCTAGCGGCCCTGGTTATTTATGCCCCCCCTAGACTCTTAAACAGGAGAATGCCATGGGTGATTCAAAGTTTATTTCTTCCGAGTTAGATTGGCCTTTTAGCGTTCGACCCCTAACAGCCACTTTTGGCGCTGAGATTGGGGGCGTTAATCTATCCAAGGACATGTCGCCCGAGGTGCTTGCTGGAATTCACCGCGCGTTCTTGCAATATCAAATTCTTTTGTTCCCCCCGCAAGAGGTGCCTCCCGCGCAACAAGTGAAATTAGCGCAGTGTTTTGGCAAAGTGCAAATACACGTTATGAACCAATACCACGCAGACGGCTTCCCGGAGTTGTACAGACTCTCCAACCTCACCCCTGAAGGTAAGCCCAACGGTAAACATCCAGACAAAGGCACGCTAGAGTGGCATACCGATAGTTCGTGGCAGCGAGTTACAGGGCACGCAACAGTTATCTACGGGGAAGTGATGCCTGAGCCGGGACAGGGTGGGCAAACACATTTTTGCGACATGTACGGGGCGTACGAGCGTCTCAGTGCGAATTGGAAAGAACGCGTTGCAGGTCTGCGAGCAGTACACAGCCTCGATTTCTCTCGCACAAGGCGCCACGCAGAAGATCCTATGACTCAGGCCCAGCGCGATGCAGTCCCCCCTGTGGATCACCCAGTTGTCAGAACTCACCCCGAGACAGGGCGTAAGTGTTTGTATTTAGGTGATCATGCTGAGTACATCGTAGGTATGCCTTACGATGAAGGTCGCGAACTGATCGAAGAGCTCAATAAACTAGCAATTCACGCAGATTTGACCTACGAACATGACTGGCAATTGCGCCAACTCCTCGTGTGGGATAACCGGTGTCTGCTTCATAAAGCAACCCCCTATGATCCCCATACTCAGAGCCGCGTCATTCGAAGGTGCACGGTACTTGGTGAAGTTCCTGTGTAGGGATAGACCTAGATATAACTTAAGGGTAGCTTAATGGAGATTAAGGAGTTGCCATCTCATTGATGCGATCAGTTTGTGAATGTTGTGCCCTAAGCTTGCGAATCCTCCAAAACAACCATCCACTAATAGACAGATTGAGCAAATTCCAAGCTAATCCGTTCATAAAGGCTGCTTGGTAAGAACCTGTCATATCGAAAATTTTTCCAGACATCCAACCCCCAAGTGCCATACCCACCAAAGTGGCCATAATCACGGAACCAACCCTCTCGCCCGCCTCTTTGGCCGGAAAATACTCGCGAACAATAATGGCATAAGACGGTACGATTCCTCCCTGAAATAATCCAAACAAACCCGAGATGATGTACAGGGGGACTAATCCGTCAAAGGGTAGAAATAGCAATAATGCGATGCCTTGTAAAGAAGAGCCCAAAAGCAAAGTTGGAACTCCTCCAATTCGGTCACAAATCAAACCAGACACCAATCTGCTCACGATGCCGCATGTGAGCATGAGGGAAAGCATTTCAGCCCCCCTTGCAGCCCCGTAACCAAGGTCTCCGCAGTAGGCGACGATATGCACTTGGGGCATGGACATTGCAACACAACAAGCAACCCCGGCAATACAGAGCATTACCTGTGCCTGTCCTAGTTTTAGGCCAAAGGGATGGGTTGAAGTAAATCCAGTTGATTGTGTGGAGGGTGACCCCTGTGAAGCAACAACCAAGGGCGGGCGTTGTCTCATTGCAAATGAAAGTAGTGCCATACACCCACCACAAAACAAACCCATTGCGATGTAGGTGTGCCGCCACCCAATCGTCTCAATTCCCCATTGAGCCAGGGGCGGCCAAACAGCCCCAGCCACATAGTTACCGCTGGCACAAATTGCCACAGCAATACCTCTTCTTTTCCTCCACCACAAGGAGGTATCTGCCATCAATGGCGCAAAGGTTGAAGAACTACCTATTAATCCAAGCAGAAGACCATGCGCTAGTCCAAATACCCAAATATTGGGCGCCATGCCAGCCACAACAAATCCAGCCGCAACCGCCAGTGACCCTATCCATAGGACCGGGGAGATGCCGTACTTGTCCGCTAACTTTCCCGTCCATATCCCTCCAAACCCCAAACAAATCATCATGAGGGTGTAGGGTAGGGCAGCGTTTGCCCGGCCAATTCCGAACTCTGCTTGTACGGGGGCAAGTACCACCGCAACTACATACATACAACTACTACCCAGGGTAACCAGGCAAAGCGTCGTCAAAAGACGCCAAGCAGCAAAGGGGGAGTCAATCAACTCTTCAGGAGCATGAGTGTGGTTCATCACCTGAGGTTAGCATGAAATAGGTCAACTCTAGCTAATGGTTTGTCGGGTAAATCTTTCACATTTCAGCAAATAATCTTATTGCCTTTTGGAACTATGAAAAGTGGTTTTAGTAAAACAGATACATTGATTTGAAGACTTTGTTATGATTGCCTTGCTCTGTTTTAATTAAAATAATTCATCAACTCTGTGTGAGGGTCCTTTAATCATTGTGTAATTAAGTTTAAACCATGATGATGTCAAATTGGGGAATTTCCTTGAATATTGTAGTATTGACAACTACCTATTTCCCCGTCACGATCTGAAATAAATTTAACTACTTTAAAGATAAACTACCTAATAGTTAAAGTCATTTAACAAAAGTTTTTTAGCGAAAGTCTTCTAATAAAAGTCTTCTAAAAAAATTCTTTCTTGGGTCTAAATCTAACCAGGTTAGGTTACCCGAACCTGCCACTGAGCTACGGTTAGCTTTTGTAGCTGATGTCTGCTCGGTCAACCAAGCGCACCAATGCACCAAATAGGTCCTCGCCGGCCCCGTTGGTTGGACTGAACTGAAACGAGTCCTTTGTCGCTCTTTGGGCCACCTCAGGGCTCACCATGCGTCTAACTCCCATGCTCGCTGTTGCGAGTTGGATTTCACACGCTCTTTGCAATGTCCATAATACGGAAAAGGTAAATTCCAGTGTTTCCCCCCAGGCAAGGAGTCCATGGTTTCTAAGGATGACTGCCTGGCGGTTGCCTATACTTTTTAAAAGCCTAGGGGTCTCATCCTCTCGAACAGTAATCCCTTCGAAATCATGATAGGCCACCATGTCATGTAGCTGGGCGCTGTAAAAATTACTTTGCTCCAGTCCCCCCTCCATGCAAGCTACAGCGACCCCCGCGGTGGTGTGCGTGTGCATGATGCAATGAGCTCCGCTGAGGTTTCGGTGCAACGCACTGTGCACGACTAGACCCGCTGGATTGATGGGGTATTCAGAGTCATCCAAAATACGGCCCGAGAGGTCAATTTTTACGAGATTACTGGCCGTAACCTCGCTGTAATGCAATCCAAAGGGGTTGATCAGAAAGTGAGATTGCTCACCGCTTACAGTGCTCGGGAGTCTAAGGGTGATGTGGTTGTAGATCATTTCGGTCCAGCCTAAGTGTGCAAATATACGGTAGCAAGCGGCTAGCTTAATGCGACAGTTTTGCTCATCTGGGTGAAATCTATGGAGTATGTTCATGATGGGATGGTTTAAGCTTTAAAATTAAACTTAATTAAGGGCTGGAAGTGATTTATTTTTCTTGTATCGATTCTAGAATGCTCTAGGCATTTTCCCTGGGCACTTACCCTTAATTAGTGGATTCTCTTTCAGGATTCGGGCTACATTTGTGGCTCCACAAGTCTGAGTTTTCCAAAAATAATCTCCACTGTCATTTGCAACTGTGTAAGCCAAACACCTTAGAAAGTGACCGTCACCCAGCACCGCAAACTCTCTCAACCCAATCTATGAAATTTTTATACAGCTCTCAAAATCTCCCCCAAGGCACCTCTTATCGTGCTTGGGCGCGGGAGATTTTTCTTATGTTAATGTTTGCGCTCCTTTGGGCCTTGTACCCTGTGCCCTGTTGGGCTCAGCCCTCAAACTATCCCCAGCATCCTATCAAACTCGTTGTCCCTTTCCCCCCGGGAGGAGCTACTGATGTGATAGGTAGGATTGTGGCCCAAGAGCTCTCCAAGTCCCTGAATCAACAAGTCTTGGTTGAGAATAAGTCAGGCGACAGTGGTAATTTAGGTGCTGAATTAGTGGCCAAGTCCCCAGCCGATGGCTATACGCTTTTACTAGGGGCCTTAACCTCTCACTCCATCAACGCAAATTTGGAGAAAGCCGCACTTCGTTACGATTTAGAAAAAGACTTTAGTCCAGTTGCTGTTGTTGGAATAGTCCCATTGGTCTTTGTGGTGAATCCCAGTTTGCCTGTCAAGAGCATGAAAGAATTTATTGCCTACGCAAAGTCCAATCCAGGCAAGCTGACCTTTGCCTCATCAGGCGCAGGCGCTCCCCAGCGACTTACAATGGAGATGTTTAGGTTTCAACAAGGGTTGGATATGCTGCATATTCCCTACAAAGGGAGTGGGCCCGCAATGACCGATTTAGTTGGAGGTCAAGTGCTGTGCATGTCTGAGACGGTGCCTGCTGCGATCTCTTTTATTCAAACAGGTAAATTAAGAGCGCTTGCCGTTTCCACTTCAAAAAGGATAAGTCAATTGCCAGATATTCCAACTGTCACAGAGGCAACGGGAATCGCTAACTTTGATGTGGTCTCTATGTTCGGCGTTTTGGCGCCATCGGGCACCCCTAAAGCAATAGTTACCCAGGTAAATGACGCGCTAAAGATCATCTTACAAAGGCCAGACGTGCAAGAGAGAATGTTGACTGCTGGGGTGTACACCAACTATTTGAGCCCCGCAGACTCTGTCAAACGCATTCACACCGAGATGTCCATGTGGTCAAAGGTGATAAAAGATTCAAACATCAATTTAAACGAAAATTAAGTCTTACAAATATGCCCTTTAAGTTTGATACATTGTCCTTGCACGCAGGCCAAACACCAGATCAAGATTTTGGCGCTCGAGCGCTGCCTATTTACCTAACTACGTCATTCGTATTTAAGGACTCAGAGCATGCGGCGGCCCTTTTTAATATGGAGCGAGGTGGGCACGTCTACTCAAGAATCTCCAACCCGACAACGGCCGTTTTAGAGGAGCGCGTAGCCGCTTTAGAGGGGGGAGTGGGCGCACTCGCAGTTGCCTCGGGCCAGGCTGCGTTGCATTTGGTGATCGCAACCCTAATGGGGGCAGGCGGACACATAGTTGCAAGTAGGTCTCTTTACGGCGGATCCCATAATTTACTCGCTTACACGCTACCCCGCTTTGGCATTACAACCACTTTTGTGGATCCGCGCGACCTAAACGCCTGGGCAAGTGCAGTAAAACCAGAGACCAGACTCTTATTCGGAGAAGTCCTTGGTAACCCTGGTTTGGATGTTTTAGATATCTCTGGCGTCTCAGGTATTGCCCACGAGCATCATCTCCCTCTTTTGGTGGACGCCACATTCACCACCCCTTACTTGCTTAAACCCTTTGATCTCGGGGCAGATCTTTTGTTTCACTCTGCCACCAAGTTCTTAAGCGGGCACGGCACAGTGGTGGGCGGAATTGTGGTGGATTCGGGTAAATTTGATTGGCGTGCAAGCGCTAAGTTTCCTGGGCTAAGTCAAGAGTATGAGGGATTTCACGGCATGAATTTCTCTGACGAATCGAGCGTAGCCGCCTTCCTATTAAGGGCTAGGCGAGAGGGGCTGAGAGACTTTGGTGCTTGTTTAAGTCCCATGTCAGCCTTTCAAATACTACAGGGCATTGAGACACTGGGTTTAAGAATGACTAGGCATATTGAGAACACGAGAAGCGTTTTGTCGTTTTTAGTGGAGCGAACGGGACAAAGCGGGGAAATTGAATCCGTTACTCATCCCGATTTGCCCGACCACCCAGACCACGAACTGGCCAAGCGAACCATGCCCAAGGGGTGTTCTTCTGTATTTACTTTTAATCTCAAAGGAGAGCGCAAAGCAGGTAAAGCGTTCATTGATGCATTGAAAGTCTTCTCCCACCTCGCTAACGTAGGAGATGCAAAGTCTTTGGTGATCCATCCGGCTTCAACTACGCACTACAGAATGTCAGATGAAGATTTAAAACTCTCAGGGATTCATCCTGGAACCATTAGGCTGTCAATTGGTCTTGAGGATCCAAAGGATTTAATAGAAGACCTGAAAAAAGGCTTAAACGCTGCGGCTAAGGCATAAAAATGAAGATCTCCATTGACTCGCACGACACCTTCGTGTACATGGGTAAAGCCGATAGCCACGCTGAAATCTCAACTGGCAAACCCTCTATAGTTTTTATTCACGGCGCTCAACTAGACCACTCTTGTTGGGCGTTGCAAAGTAGGTGGTTTGCACACCACGGTTTCAATACTTTAGCTCCAGATTTGCCGGGACACGGACTAAGTGAGGGAGACCCCTGTTCCTCGGTCGAGGAGCTCTCAAGTTGGGTTTGCAGGTTGTTGGACGCTTTGCATCTACAGGAGGTCTACTTGGTTGGGCACAGCATGGGCTCCCTAATTGCTTTGGATATTGCACTGAAATTTCCCGCTCGTATTAAAAAATTGATTCTCATTGCCTCTGCTGTACCCATGCCAGTGTCCGATGCTCTTTTAGACGCGGCTAAAAATGAGCAAAGCAAAGCTATCTCAATGGTGAATAACTTCTCTCATTCAAGCCAAGCCCAAATGGGTCGCAACACAGTGCCAGGAATGTGGATGCTTGGGGCTAACCAAAGGCTCATGGAGAGACAAAAGGAGGGGGTCTTTTTTACAGATCTAAATGCCTGTAACAACTACTCTTTGGATGCAGCTCTCTTAAAAGAGCTGCAAGTTCCTACTTTAATTATTTGCGGCGATGAGGACAAAATGATATCTGCCAAATCTTCACGCAAATTAGCTGACCAAATTAACGCCTCACAACTTAAGGTCATAAAGGGTGGGGGGCACGCTCTAATGTCTGAGGCACCCGATGAGGTCTTAGCCTTAATAGGTGAGTTTTGCAACAAGTGAAGAAAGCTTTTAGTTGACTCAAAACTTTCGTATTGAGTAAGTTCTCATCCCAGCTCATATGCTCCCTTTAGGCGGGTAAGTTATTTCCTTAGTCCAAGTAAAATGGCTCCTGACACCACAATAAAAGCCCCAATCCCCTGGGAGAGGGTGACCTGCTGGTCCAATATAAACCATGCAAGTATCAGTGCACATACGGGCTCCACATTCATGATGGACGTGTTACCTACTGCCCCCAAACGTGGCAATACTGTGAACATAACAGTAAAACCAGTTCCATAAAAGAAAATCAGTAACCCCAGTCCCAACCATCCCGTGTAATGCTGCGGGAAATGAGGGCCCTCTTGTACAAGGCAAGCTACTAGAGTAATCGCCGCAACCGTACCCATGCTAAGGGCAGACCTAAGTAGACCGTTTACTCCTGCCGTACGGTGCTGAATGATCAAGAGTGCAATGGACATCGTAAAGGCAGCTGTAAGCGCAAGTGCTACGCCAAAACCAATGGCACTCCACCGGGCAGCCGCACCCATTCCCGAAGCAGCTCCAAACACATCCAAAGCCAAGCAGAGCCCTATGAGGATAACTGGCATTAAAAGTATAACTTTGCGCTCAATTACCTCTTTAAAAAAGACTCTTGCTAGCAAAGCTACAAAAAGAGGGTATGTGTTAAAGGCAAGTAAAGCCAAGGCCACAGGCATCCTAGCAACTGCACCGTAGAGACAGGTGCTTTGAATCGTTAAAAGAACACCCACACCCACAAGATATTTTGTATGAAGTGCTGAAATGCTCCTCGGTATTCGTTGAATTGCAATCAATATCATGACTACAAAACAAGTAACAAATGATCGGGTCATTACAGCAGTGTTTACATCTAATCCGTCGTTAAATGCAAACCGTGCACTTACATGGTTGGCCCCCATCATGAATCCGATTAACAGTAAGGTTAAAAAGGCCTGCGTAGATAGCTTATTTTTAGTATTTTGCATTGACTTATTATGCGCTCGGCTCGTGACCCGGGTTTTTATCTAGAATTTGAATTACTTTTTGACTGAGCACCTGTTCTCACTGGAGCATTCATCCCCAATGACCCCTACGGCTTGAATTTCAATCTCTATGCCTGGTCTTGCAAAGTTAGTCACCGTAATGAGTGCGCTGCCGGGGTAGTTGCCGTTTTTGAAAAAGTCTTTGCGCATCTCTACAAACTTGTCTCCGTATCTAGATTCTTTAATAAAAACGGTCATCTGAACCACGTTGGCAAGCGAACCACCCGCATCCCTGAGGACAGCGTCTACTTGGGCGAAGTCTTGCTTAACCTGCGCTTCAAAGTTATTGGAGATATCTTTGCCCGTGCTGTCAACTGTGGATGTTTGACCTGCAACCCATACGGTTTTGCCGCCCTGGGTGATCACGCCCGGAGAGAATGCCCTGGATAGTTGGAAAGGGGTTTTGTCCATATACTCAGCTGCCCAAGAGGGACTGGACAAAAACAAACACAGAGCTAATAGGGATACTTTTTTCATAATTAATTCTCCAAAGTTAAATGTAGTTTAGTTTAGGGGTGATAAAAATTAAAATTCTAAATTCTCGAAACTAATTCATCACTTCACCCCCCGAGACACAGACAGCCTGTCCATTAATGCTTGCGGCTCCTTTGCTGGCCAACCAAAGGGCTGTATGAGCTATTTCTTCTGGATTGATCATTCGCCCCATTGGGTTTAGTTTGGTTAGACTTTTTTTGGCGTCCTCTAAGGACATTTGAGTTTTCGTCGCGATGTTTTTGATGGCATGCTCTGAAAGAGGCGTGTCCGTAAATCCAGGGCAAATGCAGTTGACTGTAATGCCTGACTTAGCAAGTTCTAGTGCAAGAGATTTGGACAAACCAATAACAGCGTGCTTTGAAGCACAGTAAGCACTTGTGTAGGTGTAACCAATAAGCCCGGCTGTGCTTGCTATATTGATGATTCTTCCAAAATGATTTGACTTCATGTCCCTCAAGGCTACTTGAGAGCAATTAAAAACACTCAATAAGTTGGTAGACATTAAGTTTGTAAGCAACTCGGCAGTGGACTTCTCGAATGTCTCGCTCAAGGCCTGTCCCGCATTGTTGATTAGCACTGAGACCGATCCAAACCCTGCTTTGGCCTCTTTGAATGCAGACTCGACATCTGGTCTTAAGGTCGCATCCATATCTATCAGCTGGACGTTGTTTGCTTTTAGCTCCGGGGCAAATAAGTGGGATTTAGTTTTTGCAGATCTTGAACAAACGCTTACCCTGTAACCCTCCTGCAAAAAGGAACGCGCAAGTGAGAGCCCAATCCCACTGGTTGCACCTGTGATGAGAGCGTGTAGGTGAGAATTCATATGCAAGGGTATAAAGTTTAAATAAATATTCTTGTGATATTTTAAGCGCTATGTCTCAGTGCGCTTGGGCCCTATTTCCTTAAGCAATTACTTACGGTTAAATGCGGCTTTGATTTTATAGTAATGCAGTTCACGTTGAACGCACCAAGCTTGAGCGTCTAAGCTGATCGTACAAGAGCTCGAGGGTTAACACTTATGCCAAAGGGTATCGAATAGATTGACTTTATATGCTTTAAGCTTAAATAATAAGCATATGAATAAAATACTTTGTATCGGTGGTGGACCTGCAGGTCTTTATTTTGGGATTTTGATGAAACTTCAAAATCCAATGCTAGAAATAACTATCTTAGAGAGAAACCGTCCAGGCGATACCTTTGGTTGGGGTGTAGTCTTAAGCGATCAAACACTTGCTAATTTGATTAAGGCTGACCCTGTCACGGGTCAACAAATCAGCCTCGCCTTTAATCACTGGGATGATATTGAATTATTTTTCAAAGGCCGCAGTGCCCGTTCAAGTGGACACGGATTTTGCGGAATAGGCAGGAAAAATCTCCTCAACATTTTGCAAGAACGGTGTGAAGCACTTGGGGTCGTTTTGAAATATGAGACTGATATTAATGATTTAGACCAAGTTACTGCGCAGTATCTTCCGGATCTGGTGATTGCTTGTGATGGGCTCAATAGCAAAATTAGAAACCGGTTTGCTGAAACTTACAAACCAGATATTGATGTTAGAAACTGCAGATTTGTTTGGCTTGGAACGCATAAAGTCTTTGATGCATTTACATTCGCATTTGAGAAAACGGAGCACGGATGGTTTCAAATACATGCCTACAAATACAACGAGGATACTTCTACGTTCATAGTAGAGACGCCGGAGTCGGTTTGGAGGGCGCACGCAATTGATCAAATGAGTCAAGAGGATGGAATCGAGTTTTGTGAAAAATTATTTTCAAAATATTTAGACGGCCATAAATTGATATCTAACGCCACACATCTGAGGGGATCAGCAATTTGGATTAATTTCCCCCGCGTAATTTGCAAAAACTGGGTCCACTGGGAGAATATGGGCGCGAAGAGTGTGCCTATAGTTTTAATGGGTGACTCCGCTCACACTGCTCACTTCTCAATCGGCAGTGGTACAAAATTAGCGCTCGAAGATGCAATAGATTTGGCACAAACTTTTAAACTTCATTCAGCTCAACCCCTTGAAGACGTGTTGAACGCGTATGAGAAAAGAAGAAGTGTTGAGGTGCTAAAGATTCAAAATGCCGCAAGAAACTCAACCGCTTGGTTTGAAAACGTTGAGCGCTATACGCACTTAGATATAGAACAG
>Ga0164297_10001770_pt1 | contig 22321 bp, 20 predicted proteins | sample GEODES058metaG_FD_113539 | JGI IMG/M metagenome (GOLD analysis project Ga0164297, IMG submission 113539) | Dystrophic lake water microbial communities from Trout Bog Lake, Wisconsin, USA - GEODES058 metaG | ecosystem: Environmental > Aquatic > Freshwater > Lake | place: USA: Trout Bog Lake... | reverse complement strand
GATCTTTTATCACAACGCCTTTTCTTGATCCGCCAAATGGTTTTAATTTATAATTCTCGTCTTTCGGATTCCAACTATTAAAATTGCCGCTAACATAAATATCATCATTTGGTCTGGTAGCAATATTGGTGACTACAATTCTAACATTGTATTGCGCATTTGCAATTACATGGAAGAGAATGAATAAAAAGAACAATATTTTTTTCATAGTTTGAAATTACAAAACCGTAATAAAAAAGCCGATATTAATTATCGGCTTTTACAAAATATATTCTTAAGATTAATCGAGTACTTCTACATCAGCAGGATATTTTGTACGAATAAACGTAAACAGATTATCTGTCAACACAACTTTCGTATTTAAATTGGATAAAGAGAACTCAATGGTATTATTGCTTTTATCCAATACCCTTGCTTTAGTGATCATACTCTTTGATTTGTCGATGAATACATTCACTTTCTGGAAATTTTTTCTTTTGTCATTCGGTACCAACTCCACTTCATGAAAATTACCTTTTGATGATATCAGTTTGTATGTAAAATCTTTATCATAAAAATTGGATAATAAATTTTGCGGTGTTAATGTTTGATTGGCATCGTCAGCAGCAGAAACAGTAATGGTCTTATTGGCAGGGTCGTAAGTATAAGTTTTATTACCATCGCAAATAATCTCATTCTTGTCTTGCTTCAATAAATATTTTTGTCCTTTGATTGAGATCGTTCCGCTTTTACTTCCGTTATCTTTTCCTTTACTGGTGATAGATTTAATTACAAATGAAGCGCTGATTCCTTTGAACGTTTTTACTTTGGCACTGACTGCATCTAAAATTTTTTTTGCATTGGGGTCATTCTGAGCAATAACCATATTCGTAATTATTATAGCAAGCAATACAGCGTAAAATCGTTTCATTTTATTCTTTTGAGTCCGCAAATATAAGGCTTCACCCTTTTTATGAATACCACTTAACGGTTTTGTTTAAATTAAGCAATATTTCAAGTGTAAAAATCTTAAAACTTAACCCAAATTTTGCAAATACTCCTGCAATTCCATTTCCGTTTTATAACGTACTTCTCTGGCTTTGCTGCCTAAATTAGGGCCTACAATTCCGGCAGCTTCTAATTGATCCATCAATCTTCCGGCACGATTGTATCCCAATTTCATTCTCCTTTGAATCAACGAAGTAGAACCTACTTGATTCTGAACAATCAACTTTGCAGCATCTTCAAATAAAGGATCTCTGTCATTCGCATCAAAATCTTTTCCTTCCATTTCTTTTTCATCCACATATTCCGGCAATAAAAATGCTTGCGGGTATCCTCGCTGATCGCCAATAAATTCGCATATCCTATCTACTTCCGGTGTATCTACAAATGCACACTGTAAACGAACGATCTCACCGTTATAACTGATCAGCATATCCCCTTTACCGATTAATTGTTCCGCACCACCTGCATCTAAAATAGTTCGGCTATCAATTTTAGAAGAAACTTTAAATGCAATACGTGCAGGAAAATTTGCTTTAATGGTTCCGGTGATAATATTTACTGAGGGGCGTTGTGTGGCAATAATTAAATGTATGCCAACCGCACGTGCCAATTGCGCCAAACGTGCAATGGGCATTTCTACTTCTTTTCCTGCTGTCATAATTAAATCTGCAAACTCATCCACCACCAAAACAATGAATGGCAAATACTGATGACCTTTTTGCGGATTTAATTTTCTGGCTGTAAATTTTTCATTGTATTCTTTAATGTTTCTGCAACCGGCTTCCTTCAACAAATCGTAACGATTATCCATTTCAATACACAATGCATTCAAAGTATAAATTACTTTTTTGGTATCGGTGATAATGGATTCTTCTTCACCCGGCAATTTTGCTAAAAAATGTTTTTCAATCACTCGATACAAACTCAATTCAACTTTCTTCGGATCAACCAACACAAACTTTAATTGTGACGGATGTTTCTTATATAATAATGAAACCAGTATCGCATTCAGTCCCACAGATTTACCCTGCCCTGTTGCACCTGCCATTAATAAATGCGGCATGCTTGCCAGGTCAACAATAAAATTCTCATTGTCAATTTTTTTACCAACCGCAATCGGTAAAGAGAAATTATTATTTTGAAATTTATCACTTGCCAGCAGTGTTTTCATGCTCACCACGCTCTTTCGCACATTTGGCACTTCAATACCGATCGTACCTTTTCCCGGAATGGGTGCAATGATACGAATACCAAGTGCAGCAAGGCTTAGCGCAATATCATCTTCCAGGTTCTTAATTCTGCTGATACGCACACCCGGTGCAGGAACAATTTCATACAAAGTAACGGTTGGCCCTACTGTTGCAGCAATACGCTGAATTTGTATATCGTAATTTTTAAGTGTTGCAATGATTTGATTCTTGTGCGTTTCTAATTCCGTTGGATCATGAACAATCTTTTCACTGCCATGTGTATCCAATAAATCAAGTGAAGGATATTTATAATCACGCAAGTCTAATGTTGCATCATACTTCTCAATAGCCGGTGCTGCAATCACTTCCGGAATTTCCTCATCAACCGATTCTTTTATTTCCAATTCCATATCAATCGCTTCCTGCTTATTTGTTTTTACAGGTTTTGAAATAATGGGTGCATTTTCGTCAATCACTAATTCATCTAATTTTTCTTCTGTCATCACAACGCTGTCATCTGTCATCAGTTCTTTTTCATTCACATCAAAATGTGTCAATTCATCATCGGCTTTACTTTCTTCTGCTATAAATAGTTTACCGCCGGTACCCTCATTCTTTAATTTATTGGCACTGACGGGTTCATCCTTTTCTGTAAGTTTAAACTCTGCAGCCAGCTCATCTTCAGGCCAGCCCTGGCTTTCAGCTAATTCTTCCCCGGCAGAAGGATCCGCAAATTTTTCATCTGCAATTTCTTTCTTCGGGAATAAGGCAGTCCAATCAGGCCATGAAAATGTTGGATTGAAACGCCATATAACATAACTGAATACTGCAACTATTAATAATGCAGCAGTACCTACATTGCCAATCCATTTCACAAACCAACTATTCAATAATTCTCCGGTGGCACCTCCCCAACTGAATTCGCTGTTCTTTGTCACAAAAGCCAATGACATACTAATGACCAACAATCCTGCAATTACATAACGAAGATTACGAACCAATGAGAAAACCTTTTTGCCCACCAATAAATTAATACCCAATACAAAAAAGAATGTGCAGAACAAATACGAGGCTAATCCAAAACCATTGAAAATAAAAATATGTGCTACATAAGCCCCTAACACACCCAACAGGTTATGTACTTGCACATCATCTGTTGAAAATATTTTTATTCCAAACTGCTGCACTTTATCCTGATCTTCCTGCCAGGTAAATAAATAAGAAGTAAACGCAATGAATAAAAATATAGCGAATAATAAATTCACCGCACCCGCAATCTTGGCAGTACGTTCATCTTTCACCACTTCCGTAACGGAAACATCCACTTCTTTGTCATCCGTTAATTGTTCAGGATCGGGTGGCGGCGGTATTTTCTTCTTTAATCGGTTAGCCATATGGTCTATTACACAGTAAAATTATTCTAAGCTAAGGCAATAAGAACAGTGGTAACCGGCATGTGGATTACTTTTCGGCTTTGGTTGCGTCGCACACTTGTACGTGGATAACTCTGCTGAGCAATCAGCTTTTGATTTTCCCGGCACTAACTGCAAATGCCAAACATATCCAACCGATAATTAAGAAAAGTCCGCCTATGGGTGTGATTGGCCCTACCCAATTTAATCCTTCTATATGGGCTGCAGTTTTAAAAGTCAATATGTATAATGAGCCACTGAAGAAAATAATTCCGATAATAAACATCCAACCTGCATAATACAGATATTTTGAGCCAAATGCTTTATACAAAACTCCTGTCAATGCCAATGCAAATACATGATAGAATTGATAACGGACAGCTGTTTCAAAAATCTTTAATCCATTCTCATCAAGTACTTGCTTTAAACCATGTGCACCAAATGCACCGAGTATTACACTTAATGCACCCAATAATGCGGCTATTTGTAAAAATGTTTTATTCATTTATTGCACGAATTTTATCGAATTACACGAATGATTTTTCTTAACTATTCACTATTGATAATATCTTCTTCAACTCCAAATCTTTTTCTTTTAAATGAATTTTTGCATGGGCATAATACTGTTTTCTTTCTTCTAATTTTTCAGAAAGAAAATCTTTCAGCTCATCATCCGTTAAATTTTTTATTAACGGACGATGTTCTTTTTCGGGTTTCAACCTTTCTGCCAGCACCTCAATGGTTTCATCAATCCAAACAGTAGTTCCGTTTTTATTCATCCACTCCATATTCTCATGAAAGCAAGGCGTACCTCCGCCTGTAGCCAATACAAATATTTTCTTCTCGCCAAACCAACGCAATACTTTCGCTTCTGTTTTTCTAAAATATGCTTCCCCGTCTTCTGCAAAAATTTCTGCAATGTTTTTTTCTTCGCTTGATTCTATCAAAAAATCCAAATCATACCCACCGCATTTTAATTTCCCGGATAGTTGCTTACACCAATAACTTTTACCACTGCCCATCATTCCGATTAAGAAGATGCGTGAATGTATTATATTGTTTTGAACCATATCTATAGCCCTTAAGGTGGTGTCAGGGGTTTTATTTGAACGCATTTATTCCGGTGATATCCATTCCGGTTATCAATAAATGAATATCATGTGTGCCTTCATAAGTAATTACACTTTCTAAATTCATCATATGACGCATAATACTGTATTCGCCTGTAATGCCCATACCACCTAATATCTGGCGTGCATCCCTTGCAATGTTTGCTGCTATTTCACAACTATTTCTTTTCGCCATACTTACTTGTTGCGGCGTTGCTTTATTTTCATTCATCAATACACCCAAACGCCAAACCAGTAATTGTGCTTTGGTAATTTCAGTAATCATCTCTGCTAATTTTTTTTGTTGCAACTGAAAAGAAGCAATGGGTTTATCAAACTGAATTCTTTCTTTCGCATAGCGCAATGCAGTATCGTAACAATCCATCGCAGCACCGATCGCCCCCCATGCAATTCCATAACGTGCTTTGGTTAAACAGCCCAACGGGCCTTTTAATCCTTTGATACCCGGTAAAATATTTTCTTTAGGAACTTTTACATTATCAAAAACCAATTCACCGGTTGCGCTTGCACGCAAACTCCATTTCCCATGTGTGGCGGGTGTGGTGAAACCTTCCATACCACGTTCAACAATCAACCCATGAATTTCTCCTGCTTCATTTTTAGCCCAAATAACTGCTATTTGTGCAAATGGCGCATTGCTGATCCACATCTTTGCACCATTTAAAATAACATGATCGCCTGCATCTTTAAAATTAGATAACATATGCGATGGATCACTACCATAATTGGGTTCTGTTAATCCAAAACAACCCAACCATTCACCACTTGCCAACTTAGGTAAATATTTTTTTCGTTGTGCTTCACTGCCATATGCATAAATCGGAAACATCACCAAACTGCCTTGCACACTGGCTGTTGAGCGAACACCGCTATCTCCTCTTTCTAATTCCTGCATCATCAAACCATAACTAATATAATCTAAACCACCGCCACCATAATGTTCAGGAACTGTCGGACCAAAGCATCCCAACTCACCTAATTGTTTTACAATCTGAAGAGGAAATTCTGCTCTTTGTGCATATTCTTCAATGATCGGCGATATTTCTTTCTTCACATAATTTCTTACGGCATTACGAATCATTTTATGCTCTTCGCTTAACAAATCATCCAATAAATAATAATCAGGTGATTGAAATAAATCTGTTTTGACAGCCATTTGTAAAAATTTACAAGTTTCAAGATTCAGGTAACAGGTTAAATGATGAACCCAACATAAGCAACACTATTAATCTTTTGTTGCGTTGCACCCTTCAACTTTCAATTCTCTGCTCAACAAATTTAAAGCTAAGCATACAGCTTCTGTTATTTAATTGTATTTTTATTTTTATCAAACTACTGCTCAATTGCAAACTTCATTAAGTCCTGTTTTAAAAAAAATATTTACCCATCTTACTGTTTATGTATTGATGGCAATTCTTGCCGGTATTGCATTGGGATACTTTTATCCGGCAACAGCAATCCAAACAGAAAGGATCGGTAAAGATTTTATTGAACTCATCAAATTATTTATTTACCCCATCATCTTTCTAACAATAGTAACAGGCATCAGCAGCATGGGTGATATGAAAAAGGTAGGCCGTATTGGCATTAAAGCATTATTGTATTTTGAAACAGTAACTACCATTGCATTAGCCATCGGAATTATTGTTGCATTGATTATTCAACCCGGTAACATAAATAAAGCAGGGTTGCAAATTCAGGATGCGTCTAAATACACCCAGCAAACCAATGCGGGTTTTAATTGGCTGCACTTTTTTCAATCGAATATTATTTTACAGGTTTTATTAGCTGCCATCATTATCGGCATCATTTTAAATTATTCAAAATATAGAATACCGGCAGTAAATTTTTTGAATAAAATTTCTCACTATGTTTTTATTTTATTAAAGTACATAATGTATCTCGCTCCGCTCGGAGCTTTTGCAGGCATGGCTTTTACCATTGGCAAATTTGGCGTTAAAACATTATTGCCTTTAGGCAAATTGATGTTATGTGTTTATATAACAATGATTCTTTTTATTTTTCTGGTATTGGGCAGTATCATGAAATATTACCAACAAAGCATTTGGAAATATTTAAAATATATCAAAGAAGAATTGTTATTGGTGTTGGGAACATCCTCATCTGAAGCCGCATTACCTTCTGTCATGTTGAAGCTGGAAAAGATGGGTTGCCATAAATCTGTTGTGGGATTGGTGGTACCGACAGGATATTCTTTTAATTTAGACGGTACTTCTATTTATTTATCAATGGCAACTATTTTTATTGCGCAACTATATAACGTACCATTGAGTTTAAGCGAGTTATTGATGTTGTTATTGATATTAATGCTTACTTCAAAAGGCGCAGCTGCCGTGACGGGCGGCGGATTTATTGTTCTCACTTCAACATTAACGGCATTGCATAAAATACCGGTTGAAGGATTGGCCTTTTTGTTAGGCGTAGATAAATTTATGAGTGAAGCAAGAGCCATCACCAATTTAATCGGCAATGGTGTGGCAACTATTGTAATTGCAAAAAGTGAAAAAGAATTTATAGATCAATAGTGTATATCTTTTATCCAAATACTTCTCTTTATTTTATTTATATTGGTCTTCCTGTTTCTTCAAAATTTTGATCAAATAATGTTGTATGAGTAATCATCAGGATTTTTTGAATAAACTCTCTTTTATTAAAGATGCTTCCTTAAAAGAAGAATTATTTCAACAAGGTCAATTACTATTATTTAAAAAAGGAGATGTGATTGTAAAAACCGGCCAGTATGTTCGCTTTCTTCCGATTGTTTTAAATGGCGCTATTCGCGTTTACCAACAAAAAGACGACAGAGAAATTTCTTTATACTATGTGCGTAAAGGTGAAACCTGCACCATGTCTTTGGCAGCAGCTTATTTTAATAACAAAAGTGTTTCGCATGGCGTAGTGATGGAGGAAGAAACAGAAGTGTTGATTTTTCCTGCTGAACTTATTTCATCGTGGCAATTAAAATACCCTTCCTGGAATCAATATGTATTACAGATGTTCAGAAAAAGATATGATGAGTTGATTAATTCTTTTGAAGGTGTTGTATTCGAGCATATCAATGTGCGTGTATTGGAATATTTAAAAAGAAAAAGTTTAATAGAAGAAAGCAGGATCATCAATATCTCTCACCAAAATATAGCTAAAGAATTGGGTACTACACGCGTAGTTGTATCACGTATTTTAAAACAGTTTGAAAAAGAAAAGAAAATAAAACTGTTGCGCGGACAAATAGAAATCAAATAAAATTTTCTGTTATTCTCTCACTAAATAGGGTTGTGTATCTTTTGATACCGTTGCAAAACTATTGCCTGCTCTATCATTGTACTGTTAAATCAAAACTATTAATCATGAAGAAAAAATTATGCGTTGTTATAAAATATTTTATGATAATGCTTTTATCAATCACGCTAATTCAAACATCTATGTCAGCACAAACAACATCAAACAATCAAGCAAAAATCAAGTTATTGGTGCACGTAACCGTTGGGCCTGAAAATCCTACCAAAGCCTCATTGGCATTATTGGTTGCAAGAACTGCCATTGAAGAAGGCAACAGTGTTACACTTTTTTTAGCAGGCGATGCAGTCCAGTTAATCAGAGATCATGTATTGGATAATTTAGCCGGACTTGGAACCGGTAAACTGCGTGAACATTTTGATGCCATTGTAAAAGGCGGCGGCAAATTTTATTTATCAGGCAACTCCAGCAAAGCAAGAGGTGTAACGGATGCAGATATCGCTAATAAATCCGCAAGCTTTGCTTTACCGAATGTGTTGGTAAAGCTCATTATTGAAAATGATAAAGTCATTACTTATTAAAACATACAAATATGAAAACTTTACATTGTTCGGATGCCGGTTTTGATTGCAAGGCAGTTGTTCAGGCAAACACTACCGAAGAAATTTTACAACAAGCTTCCAAACATGCTTTAGAAGTTCATGGTGTTACAGTAACAACAGAAATGGCTGCGCAAATTGTAACATTGATTAAAGAAGAGCCGAACAACTAAAATAAAAGCCGTTCAAAAATTTGAACGGCTTTTATTTTATTATCAATTATCATCATTGTCATCTTCCTCTTCAAAAGGTTGCCTTCTGCCGGTTGGTGGTGTTGCGCCTGCTTTATTTCCACTTTGTTCAATTTCTTTATTGATCTCTTCAATGTCAGGATTATGATCTGTTTTATCACCCAACAAATGATAAGTAAAATAATCAGCCAATCGCCAGAAAAAATATTCTGTCATATCAGCATAGCCATGTCTCTGCCCGGGTAATAATAAAAAGTCAAAACGTTTATTGGCTTTGATCAGCGCATTTGCCAATCGAATGGTATTCGCCGGATGTACATTATTATCAATATCTCCGGTTGATAACATTAAATGGCCTTTTAAATTTTTTGCGAGGTCCGGATTTTTTTCAATCGCATATAAAAAAGTAGTATCACTTTTATCACTGATCATCTCTTTCACACCATGATGCTTTTCGCTCCACCAACGATTGTAAATAGAGTTATCATGATTACCGGAAGAAGATATAGCCACTTTAAAGAAATCCGGATACACCAACATCGCAGCAGTGCTCATAAAGCCACCACCACTATGCCCATGAATGCCCACACGATTGATATCAATAAAAGAATATTTATCTGCCAATTGTTCAGCAGCCGCTTTTTTATCAGCCAAACCATAATCACGCAAATTGCCATAGCCATAATTGTGATACCATTTACTGCGTGATGGATTTCCTCCTCTGTTACCAACAGTTACTACAATAAAACCCAACTGTGCCATACGATCTGTTTTATCCATACTTCTGCCGAAAGCTTTGTTCACGCTTTCCGTTTGCGGACCGGGATATACATATTCGATGATGGGATATTTTTTTGTTGAATCAAAATCAAATGGCTTATACATTACACCATAGAGATCAGTAATACCATCATCGGCTTTTAATTTAAAGGGTTGCGGGAATTTATATCCTGCTGCAAATAAAGAACTGAGATCTGCAGTTTCCAAATCCATGATTTTTTTGCCTTCATTATTATACAATACAGATTTTGGAACAGTATTCACTCTTGAAAAATTATCAACAAAAAATTGCTGATCATCATTCATGCTCATGGCATGATCAAAATCTCCGGCATTCAATAATTTCAACCCGGTTCCATCAAAATTTACTTTGTACGCATGCAAATAATAAGGGTCTTCCTCTTTTTCTCTGGCATTAGCAGAGAAATATAAAATGCGTTTCTTCTCATCAATACCTAAAATATCTTCGCAATGATAAGCACCGGAAGTAATTTGATTTTTTAATTTTCCATTCTCATCATATAAATAAAAATGCGCCCATCCATCTCTCTCACTCCATTCAATCAATTCTTTTCCCTGATTCACCAACCCCAATCTTCTCACTTCTACATAGGTGTTTAAACGCTCTTCTATCAAGGGTTTTACCGCTCCTGTTTTTACATCTGCCACACAAACATCAATACGTTTAAGATCACGACTTGTTCTGGTAAAATAAAATTTATCAGTTGTGCCTAACCAAATATTGCTTCTCCAATCATCATCCCTGCTGCTGGCCAATGCCGGCGCACTCCATAATGAAACTGTTTGATCTTTAAATAATTCTGTACTTATTCTTTTATGAGACTTATCCGTAAGATTAAATAAAATAAGGTCATCAACAGGAGAATCTTTTTCTCCCGGCATCCAGTATTTATACGTTTCCAAAGTTGGACGTGGATCAGATAAACTATTAATCACCCACAAATCTTTTACTTTTCTGTTATCGGTTTTGATCAAAGTAAAATGTTTTGAATCAGGGCTCCAGTAAACAAAAACAGATTTGCGCTTGTTTTTATTTTTTTCTTTATCTACATTGTTTTCTCCGCCACCACTTAAATTACCTTCACTGTGATAACTGTAGTTCTCAATACCATCTGTTGTTAATTTAGTTTCAACAATGGTACTGTCATCTTCATTCTTTAAAGCCTTTTCATAATTGGCTTTATCCATCATAAATAAATTATAATTTCTGCCAAATACTACAATACTGCTATCCGGTGAAATACTTGCCCATTGCGGTTTCCGCCTTTGTTTCTTATAATCGGTCAATTCAGTTAATACCTGTGAATTCAAATTGTATTCAAAATAAAAAGTCTTTTTTTCTTTAACGGCAGGAGCTCCTTTTTTTGCTGTTGAATCTTTCTTTTCAATTTCCTGTGTACTTTTTACTTCAAAATAAATCGTGTTTTCATCCCGCACAAATTTCATACTGTCCAGTCCTAAATGTTTTGCTTCGAAAGGGTCTTTTACCACTTTGGTGATCTCTGCAGCAAGTTTATCATTATCAAATAATTCTTTCTTCTCCCCTTTTACAGGATCAACGATATACCATTTTTTCCCTTCAGTTGTTTCGTACATGTACCAAAAACGATTTGATTTTTTTAACCAATGGGCATCCACATTGGTAGAGAAAATCATCTTCTCTAATTTCTTTGGAGAGAAGCGTGCAGCCAACTGATAATTAGCTTTCGTTTGTAAATTTTGTTGCGCATTCAATGAAAAAGTAAAGGCAACAAGAATAAATAGAAGCAAAATTTTCCTCATAGCATGATAATTTTAGAGAATGGAAAATACGTTAGAAATGATGAATGCAGAAACCTTTGGTCATTTTTATCGGCGAACAATGTATTTTGCAATAAAATTGCTATGTCTTTCAGCTTTGATACAACACTGAACACAGCCCGAAAATTAGATGCAGCCGATGTTTTAGCTGATTTTAAAAAAGAATTTCACTTTCCAAAACATAATAATGAAGATGTAATTTATTTCTGCGGAAACTCATTAGGACTGCAGCCTAAAAATGCGGAAACGGCTTTTCAACAGGAATTAGATGATTGGAAAAATGTTGCCATTGCAGGTTTTTCAAAGGCGAAACATCCCTGGTTATTTTACCAGGAATATATGAAACCATCCCTGGCAAAGATTGTAGGCGCAAAAGAAAATGAAGTGACGGTAATGAATACATTAACGGTAAACCTTCATTTATTGATGCTTACATTTTATAAGCCCAATAAAGATAAATTTAAAATTATGATGGAAGCAGGTGCTTTTCCATCTGATCAATATGCCATTGAAACTTTGGTCAAACATTTTGGGTTGGACCCTGATGAATGTATCATTGAATTATCTCCCGGAGAAAATGAAAAATTATTAAGCACAGCAGATATTATTGAAGCCATTCATCAGCACAAAGAAAATTTAGCTGTGGTAATGTTGGGTGGCATTAATTATTATACCGGGCAATATTTTGATCTGAAAAAAATTACCGAAGCAGCTCATGAAGCTTGTGCCTATTGCGGATTTGATTTGGCACATGCTGCCGGTAATGTGATCATGGAATTACATGACTGGAATGTTGATTTTGCCTGCTGGTGTAATTATAAATATTTGAATGGTGGCCCGGGTTGTGTTGGCGCCATATATGTGCATGAACGATTTGCAGCTAACCCAAACACACCAAGACTTGCAGGCTGGTGGGGAAATGATGAAGCAACAAGATTTAAAATGGAAAAGGGATTTATTCCCAAAACAAATGCAAGCGGATGGAATATCAGTACTGCGCAAGTGATGAATATGGTTGCACTAAAAGCATCTTTAGAATATTTTGATAGGGCAACAATAGAGAAATTAAGAACAAAAAGTATTCAACTCACTGCTTACCTGGAATTTTTATTGCATCAATTAACAAATATTCAATTCAACATTATTACACCAACCAACCCTCAGGAACGAGGTGCTCAATTAAGCTTATATTTTAAAACAAAAGGAAAAGAAATCCATGATAAGATGATTGAGAATGGGATTATTGTTGATTATCGCGAACCCGGTGTAATCCGTGTGGCGCCGGCTCCTTTATATTGCAGCTTTGAAGATGTTTATCGTTTCTATGAAATATTAAAAAATAACTTCTGATGCAACACTATAATACATTATTATGTTTAGGCGATTCCTACACAATTGGCGAATCTGTTCCATTACATGAAAGCTTTCCCTATCAGGCAGTCCAGCAATTAAGAAAAAATAATTTTTATTTTCAGTCACCGGAAATTGTTGCTAAAACAGGTTGGACAACCTTTGAATTAGCAGAACAAATGCTGCATACCAAATTAAACGAGCATTACGATTTTGTTACTTTATTAATTGGTGTAAATAACCAATATCGCGGATTACCCATCGATGATTTTAAAACAGATTTTGAATTTTTATTAAAGAAAGCAATTCATTTCGCAAACAATCTTACAAACCATGTGCTGGTATTATCTATTCCTGATTGGGGCGTAACAACTTTTGCAAAAGGGAGAAATATCGAATCAACCATTTCTGCTGAAATAGACCGCTTCAATAAAGTTTGTGAAGAATATGCAAAACGCTACAATACACAATACATCAACATTACAGAAGAAACAAGAAAAGTAAAAAATGATACAAGTTTATCAGCGAGCGATGGCTTACATTATTCAGCAAAAGAAATGAGTATCTGGGCAGATAAAGTTGCCTCTGTTATTCAAACAATCATCAGGCATAATTGATCATTTGCCTTTTAACATTGCCATCTTCAAAAAATTCAAATATTGCATAAGCCGGAGCAAAACCTTTAAAAGGGCCATTCCACCAATCACCGCTCACCGCACCGTTACAATAATATTGAATGCCGAAATATTCAACTGAATCTTGCAAATGAATATGTCCGCTTAAACAACAAACAATATTTTTATGTTCTTTAAACAACTCAATCAATCTTCTGGCATCCACGTGCAGCAAGGCCCTGGAAATTTTCCAATCACCGTTTGGTTCATTTTTATCACTAAACATCGCAGAGCAAAAAGAAACGATCGGTATGTGGGAGATGATACAAATATGCTTTGCAGTATCAGTTATTTTTAATTCATTTTCTAACCAGGTATATTGTTCTTCATCAATTCGTGCAATATATCCGCCATTGTTTTCATGCGCACTATCCAATACAATGAATTTCCAATTTTTCTTTTCAAAACTATAAAAGCGATTGCTCATTTTATGTTGCTGCAATACCCATTGCTTATCATATAAAGGGTCTGCTTTTACCGTTGCATCATTCATTTGCCAACCCCATGCATCATGATTGCCAATGCAATGATAGATGGGCAATTTATTTTCATCACTCAACACTTTATTCCAAACATCCCATTGCTTCTGCACTTTTTCTTTTGATGCATTCAATGCATCCATAATTGAATCGCCGCCATTCATTATAAAATCAACTTTGGGCTGCAATTCATTTACATGCCGAAATGCTTTTCTCATTCCTTCTTCTGCAATATCAGTAGGCTTCACATGTGTGTCAGACAAAAACCCCATTTTTAAAGAAGCATTCTTTTCTTTAGCAGCAAATGCAGCCGGCATTAACATTGCAGCGGCAGAAGCAAAAGAAGTATGCTGCAAAAATTTTCTTCTATCCATAAAACTATTTTAGATAAAGAGACATTTCCTGATGATATGCTCCTGCAGCTTTTTTTGCATCATCTGCAAAAATGATGGCACGACTTACATTGACCAATAATCCGATATCATCGTTCATCGCATATTCGCTGATATCTTTCAAGTTGCCACCCTGTGCACCAACACCCGGTACCAATAAAAAATGTTGCGGAATAATTTTTCTGATGTTCTCAAATGCTGATGCCTGTGTAGCACCTGCAACAAACATTAAATTTTCAATCGTTCCCCAACCCGCTACTTTCTCCAACACTTTTTCATACAATAATGTATCGCCGCATTGCTGCAACTCAAAATCATTTGCACCTTTATTAGAAGTTAATCCCAATACGATCGTAAATTTATTTTCATATTCCAAAAACGGACGAATACTGTCTTCTCCCATATACGGTGCAACAGTTACAGCATCAAATGGCAATGTTTCAAAAAATGTTTTTGCGTATTGCGCAGAAGTATTGCCGATATCACCCCGTTTTGCATCAGCAATCGTGAAATGTGTTTCAGGAATATACTGCAATGTTTTTTCCATCGCTTCCCAACCTTTTAATCCCTGTGCTTCATAAAAAGCAGTATTGATCTTATAACTTACACAATGCGCTTTAGTAGCATCAATAATTTGTTTATTGAACCGGAAAACCCCATCAGGTAACGATTGTAAGTGTTTGGGAATTTTAGTACTATCTGTATCCAATCCTACACACAAATAAGATTTCTTTTGTTTGATATGGTCTACCAGTTGCTTTCTGTTCATGCAACGAAGCTAATTGGTTTCACTAAAAAAATAAAGCCTGATTACTCAGGCTTTTACTTTATTTATAAACATAGATGGCATAACCCCAAGGTTCCATTTTCCATTTTGTGCCGGATAATATTTCATCGACTGACATAAATACATTTGTAGCTTTTCCTTTCAACGTGTTATCATTAATTTGAACAGATTGTTCTTTATTGGTTAAATTCAATATCACCAATATTTTGTTATTCCCTTTCTCACGCACATACGCATATACTGCATCCTCATTACCTGCATGAACTTTTTTAAATGATGCATCTGAAGCCAACGCTGCATTGTCCTTTCTCAGATTCAACAGTGTTGTATAAAATTTTTCTCTTGCAAAATTTTTAAATGTAATGGTATCCTTATCAAAAAAACGAATCGCTCTTAAACAAGGCTCTTCTTGTCCGCTGTAAATCATCGGCACACTATGCTTCATCGTTTGCGTTAAAACAGCAAAGGGTGCATGTATTGCTCCCGGCATGGTTTCATAATCTGCTTTATTCCAACTATTCTCATCATGATTACTGGTAAAATAAAATCGCAACGCATCTTTCGGATATATTGAATCAGATGCATTCAACACACTGTCAAATGCAAATGCCTTGCGATTTCCTTTAGCAATCAATTTCATCATGTTAAAATCATTCCATGCATACGTTGCATCAAAACCAACTTTATATAAATACACACTATCCGCTTCGGCTAACATAAAAACATCTTTCGTCTTTTTTAATTCAGCAATGCATTTAGTCCAGAATTCTTTTGTTGGACCAACAGCATAATCGCATCTGAAACCATCAATACCTGTTTCTGTGACCCACCATTTCATTTGTGCCGTCATGGTATCAACCAATTCTTCATTCTTAAAATTTAATTTGCGTGTATCTGTCCAGTCAAATTGCGATACAGGCTTACCCGTACTGTCTTTCACATAAAAATCGGGATGTTTGGCCAACCAATAATGGTCTGCACCGGTATGATTCGGCACCCAATCAATCATCACTTTAAAATTTTTATCATGTGCTTCTTTTACCAATGCTTTCCAATCATCCATTGTCCCGAATTCCGGATTAACAGCTGTATAATCGCTTACTGCGTAATAACTTCCCAAACTTCCTTTTCTTTCTTTTTTACTAATGGGATTAATGGGCATAAACCATAAAGTTTGTACACCCATATTTTTTAATCTGTCTAAATGTTTGGCAAAGGCTTTAAATGTTCCTTCGGGAGTATACTGACGAACATTTACTTCATATACATTGCCCTGCATGATCCAATCAGGATGCGTTTTTAATGAGTCTTTGTTTTCACTGAGAGGCGTTCCGTTATTGCAGGAAGCAAAGAAAATGAGGGCAATAAAAGATGCTGTAATAACATGTTTAGCTGACATAGCAATTGTTTTGAATGATAATCGTTGTGTAAAATAAACACATTTTATTTGATGAAAGAATTTTAATACCGGCGATAGAATATATAGCAGCATGGTTGCGTTGCAAGCACTTTATCGTTCCTATCTTTACTCCACTTAAACAACCATATGGAAAAACAACCACTTTACTACGGTACTTATTTGCATTTAGATAAGATTCTCGAAAGTCAGCATCCGGTAAGCTTTTCAGCAGGCAATGAACCGGCACATGACGAAATGCTATTTATCGTAATTCATCAGGCGTATGAATTGTGGTTTAAACAAATTTTATTTGAGTTGGATTATGCCATGCACATATTTTCGAAAGAAAAGATCAATGATAATTCTGAGGATTTGAACTTGGTTCGTCACCGATTAAATCGTGTAGCCAAGATCATTGAACTGTTGAATCAACAAGTAAGCATTTTAGATACCATGACGCCATTGGATTTTCTGGAGTTCAGGAATTTATTAACGCCATCCTCCGGTTTTCAAAGCAGGCAGTTTCGTTTAATAGAAGCCAAATTGGGATTGCAATTAGAAAAGCGTCATCAAAAAGATTATTACAAAAGAACCAATGAAGGTGGTTTTACAAAAGATGATTACAACACCATCAATCAGGTGGAAGCAGAAAAAAATTTATTGCAGTTGGTTGCAGATTGGTTAGAACGCATGCCATTCTTTGAAGAAAAATTCTGGGCTAATTTCCCGTCTACCCAAAATATTAATTTCATCAACCATCCTTTCTGGAATAATTATCATCATATTTATCAAACCGGATTAACAGAAAGAGAAAGCGCAAAAATTCACGATTTTGGTTATGCCCTCTTCGATCAAAAAAATAATTTTACTGAAGATCAATTGCAAAATATCAGAAGTAATTTTTCTGCCAAAGCATTACGTGCTGCTTTGTTTATTATGTTGTATCGTGATTTTCCGGTGTTTCAAACTTCTTATCAAATTTTAGATTCATTAATTGAAATAGATCACTTATTAAGTAATTGGCGGCACAAACATATTATTATGGTACGCAGAATGATAGGCATGCGTGTAGGCACGGGAAATACAAGCGGGGCGGGCTATCTGGAAGGCGCATTGAGTAAACATTATGTGTTTCGGGATCTTTCTTCTTTATCTACTTATTTAATTGAAAGAAAAAAATTACCCAAACTGCCGGAGCAATTGATTCAACATCTCGGATTCAGTTTGTAACTTAGTTTTATAATTCACTGCTATGTATCGGCTTTTTGTCTTTTTTCTTTTCATCAGCAATATTGCTTTTTCTCAATGCAAAACATTTTATCTGTCAAGCAAGGGAGATACATTGAATTGTGTTGATATGAAAAATTTAAAACAAGGCAAGTGGGTAATTCATGTTGATGCATTAAGAGGCAATCCCGGTTATGAAGAAGAAGGTGTTTTTAAAAATGATCTGCGTGAAGGCAAATGGAAAAGATTTGGTTTAATGGGTGATCTGTTAGCCATTGAAAATTATAAATGGGGGGTGAAAGACAGCATTCAATTATATTTTGTACAAAATATGTTAGAACACGAAGAAAGCTGGCATGCACTTGACCCCTCCAGAAAATTTGATACCATTTATGTTCCGGATTTTTATGAAGCCCATAAAGTTGAAAAGAAAATAGTAAAGATAGAATCACCATCAGTGAAGCAGGGTGTTTGGAAATATTATCGTCCGGGTTCTATGTCATTATTAAATACAGAAACCTATGTATTTAATGAATTGGTAACCCCCGTTTCCGAAACCAGGCAATCAACTGATGCAGTCATTACAATTCCTAAAGACTCGGCTGCCGTAAAAAAAGACAGCACCAAGCTAAAACCCAAAGCTGTATTGGATTACGATAAAAAGAATGCCAACAAAAAGAAAACAAAATATGTAGACGGATCAATTCAATATTGATGTATCGAAATATTTTCTGAAAAACAATAATTGATAAACTACTGCATTGCGCCAATAATTCCAATCATGCTTACCCGGCCTGCTAATAAAATCATGTTTTATTTTTAACTGCAACATTTTCTCATGCAATGCAATGTTGCTCGGATAAAAATCATCTTCTGTTCCGCAATCAAAAATAATGGCCAAAGAATCTTTGGGATACTGTTCAATCACATGAATCACCGAATAATTTTTCCAGTTATCCGCATGGGTGATGGTATCCCCTATTCTTTTAACAATATCATATTTTGCTCTGCTGGAGTTAAGATCTACTCCACCACTCATACTTCCGCAAGCACTATAAATATCCTGATGACGAAAGGCTAAAAACAAAGCACCATGTCCGCCCATGCTCAAACCCGTAATGGCCCTGGCTTTTCGGTCGGCAATGGTTTTATAATGTGCATCGATATAATTAGGCACTTCTGTACCGATATATGTTTCATATTGATAAGTTGAATCAATAGGACTATCCAAATACCAACTGCTGTAGGCACCATCCGGACAAACAATCAACAGTTGAAATGCATCTGCATATTGTTTTATTTGCGGAACCAATTTTATCCAATTACTAAAATTACCTGCATACCCATGCAACAGATAAACAACCGGAAAAAGTTTTTCATTATCATAAGTTGAAGGTTTTACAATCACTGCTTTTGAGCTTTTGTGCATGGCATTGCTGTAGATAGAAACAGTATCAACCGTTGCAGCTTGTAAAGAAAAAGCAAGTAATAGTACAAAAATGGTATAGCATAAATTTTTCATGCTGTAAATATACAGGTAAGAATATTTTCTTGCAGAACTGTCAATTGCAGAAACTTTCAATTATATAATTCACCAATAATCTCTTCTGCTAAGCCAAAACTTAAAGTCATACCTGCACCACCCAAACCATTTAATAGATAAACATCTTTTTCAGGATTCATGCATATTTCAGTTTGGCCATCTTTCATTTTCGGATAAATGCCATTCCATGTTTGTATTAACTTTAAATCATTACACAGAACAAATGTTTTCAGATAATTGAATATCATTTCATTAATAAATGTTTTATCAAACGGATCAAAAGTCAACCCATACTCATGCGAATCCCCAACTGTCAGTTCTCCTTTACCATTCTGCGACGCCATTATGTGAATGCCCCATTGCAAATATTCTTTCATATCCTGTTCATAGCGTTCTTTAAGCTTATTCAAGGAAGAAGCCACCTTAAAACTATTGTAATGTATCAATGACAATCCGCCGCAAATGGAAGTACCAATGCTCCAATCATTTTTAGCTGATGCAAATCTCATCATTTGTAATTTGCATTTTGTGATATTCAATGTTTGAAATGTTTGCGGATACAAAGTTTCAAAGTCAGCACCTGAACAAATAAAAATAAGGTCAGCCTCATATAATTCGCCACCTGCATAGACCTTACTTGTTGATACAGCTGTAACAGCTTTACCCCAAATAAAATTAACCTGTAGTTTTTCTGTTAAATATTTTGCTGTTATTTGAATAGCATCTCTTGGGTCAACAATCATTTCAGTGGAACTGTATAATCCGCCAATTAAATTTATATCATTGACATTTTTAAATTCAGAAATAATATCGCTTTTGCTCATTAGTTCCACAGGCCTGCCATTTTTTTTAAAAACATCATTTAATTCCTGCAATACTTGCCATTCATCTTGATGATAGGCCACATGTAAACTGCCGCATTCATCATACCATAAATTCGTTGCATCTGCAATCTCTTTCCAAATTATTTTACTGCGCAATGCCCTATTGTATAAAACTCCATCAGGTTGACCTATAGGCCAAATCATTCCAAAATTTCTGATACTTGCACCAATTGCTTTATCAGATCGCTCAATAATCGTTACCTCATATCCTTTTATACACAATGCTCTGGCAGTGGCTAATCCCACAATGCCTGCACCAATTACAATAGCTTTTGGTTTACGCATGTATTTGACTTTTTGTATACTTAATTTTAGTTAATAAGGATGCCCAAATAATAAACAGAATGCCTATCAGCGCGGCTATATAAAAAAGATAAATAAAAAAGCTCACCCATGAATAATGGAAATGGATCATTTCTTTTATCAACAAAATGGATAAAGCACCAAAATAACCAACTGTATCGGCAATGTACATGACAAAACTTACAGTTCCGTTTACCTTAAATGCAGCTATCATTCTTTCAAAAAAAACACAATTATAAGAGACATAACCCATGTATATTCCGGTTGAAGCTATAAGAAACCAATAAAAAGAATTAATTGTTCTCAGTTGAAAAAGTAATGTACTGATAATGCAACAAGCAAATCCTATTGCGATTAATGCATAGTTGTATTGGAAAGCTTTGTAATTATTTTTAATTAAAAAGAAACTGCCTACCACAAAAAGAACTACCAAGGAAATATACGTACCTGTTTGTGCAAAGATGGATGCATCATTGATATGACCGGTTTCAATCCATAATTCATTAGAAAAATCTTCACAAAAATCTCTGATAATAGTCAATAAAACATAAGCCAAACAAATGGGAATTAAAATTAATCCAAAATTTTTAAGAAATGCAGCTCGATCACTTTTTGCCATAGGTCTTCTTGCAGTTTTAAAAACAATATCTACAGATGTTGGCGGTGGTGTTTGATTTAATAAGTATAAAGCAACTACTGCCGGAATAATAAAAAATGCACCTGCATAAAAAGGCATCCAAATATCAGATACATGCAAATTATTAGAAACCAACTTTCCAACTGTTTTTGCCAAGCCGCTTGCAAAAATAAAACTGGTTGCCAATACAGCACCCATTATATCAGTAAACATTCTGCCTTCTAAATAACCAAAAATAAGGCCCCAAACCATTCCTAACGGTAATCCATTAACAAACATAAAAAAACAATTGTAAGGTGCAGGTGTAATGGCAAATAATAAAAGAGCAATCCATCCAACCAACAATAAAAACAAAATATTTCTCGCTCTGTTAACTGCTAAAGTTGTGGCAATAAAACGAATACCAATCCATTTACTGATAAGATACCCTATACTTTGTGCTATTACTAAAATTGATTTATAAGAAAGTCCAAAAAATTGATAATTACTAAAAGATGCAGAAGTATATGGTTTTCTAAAACCATACATACAACAATACAAAGTAAAAGAAGTTAATGATATATATAAGATCAATTGAAAGGAGGAGGATTCCATCAGCCTTTGTTTTATTTTACTGATGGAATAAGGCTTATCTATTTCAAAAACCACTCCGCGATTAATTTGCATTTTACTTGCTTTGAATAATTTCCTGTAATGCCAATAACGAATCAATGATATCATCGGGATGATATGCACTCAATTCTTCTTTTGAATAAGCTCCTGTTGTTACAGCAATTACCAATCCACAACCTGCATTTTTGCCTTCTTTAATATCTACAGCAGTATCTCCGATCTTTACCACTTCTTTACTGTCATGAATATTTAATTGCTGCATAATTTTTTGGATCATTAATGCTGAAGGTCTTCCCGATGCTACTTCATTACTGCAAACCACCAAATCAATAAACGGATGCCCGTTCCATTGCAAATTATTTAAAACAGCATCCGTAATTCTTCTGCCAAAGCCGGTATTCAATGCTACTTTAATATTTTTGCTTTTAAGCCATTCAAACATTTCTAATGCATAAGGTTGGGGTTCTAATGAATCATCATTTTGATAGTAGTGAACCATTTCAGCAATAAAATTTTCATGAATGTCATTAATCTCCTTATTGTCCAAACCAAATTGATATTGATTATTGAGAATAGAAATGGCCTGCATTTTCTCATAACCCATCACACTGTTTACATCATTTTTTTCAACAACATAGCCTTTATCTGCAAAGGCTTTCCTGAAAG
>Ga0164297_10001767_pt1 | contig 22330 bp, 16 predicted proteins | sample GEODES058metaG_FD_113539 | JGI IMG/M metagenome (GOLD analysis project Ga0164297, IMG submission 113539) | Dystrophic lake water microbial communities from Trout Bog Lake, Wisconsin, USA - GEODES058 metaG | ecosystem: Environmental > Aquatic > Freshwater > Lake | place: USA: Trout Bog Lake... | reverse complement strand
TGGAGGCGTCGGAAGAGGTATTCGATGATGAATCCGACGATCTGCGCGCAGGTGTCGGCGAAGGCCGAGCATGCTTCGGCCGTGGCCGCTGGCAGGGTAATGGGGGGTGTCGTCGGGGAGGGCGTGGATCGTTAGTTAAATGATATATCTAATGGGTGCAAGGAAAATAATCGTGATCTACCGTTATTTCGGTTAAGGGAGCGGCGAAGCCCAGCGGGGATCGTGGGGTGGCACGATGGTGGGATGCTCCAAGGGCATCCCACCCTACTTCGTGCTATCTCCTTCCTTTCTCCTTCCTACCCCGGCCTATCTTTCCTTATCCCGCCCGCCGGGACGCGATCGCCGCGCCGGCGACGAGGGATTCGAATTTGGTCCAGACGATGGCGGGGTCGACGACGCCGAAGCCGGCGAAGGTGGAGAAGCCGCAGTCGGTGCCGGCGATGACGCGGTCGGCGCCGACGGCGGAGACGTAGCGTTCCAGGCGCTGGGCGATGAGTTCGGGGTGTTCGACGAAGTTGGTGGTGGAATCCAGGCAGCCGGGGATGAGGACGAGGTCGTCGGGCAGTTTGGTGTCGTGCCAGACGGTCCATTCATGGCCGTGGCGGGGGTTGGCGCCTTCGAAGAGCAGGGCGCCGGGCTTGGATTTCAGCAGTTCGGGCAGGACGGCGGCGAGCGAGATGTCGCGGGTGTGGGGGCCTTCGTAGTTGCCCCAGCAGATATGCATGCGGACGCGGTCGCGCGGGATGTTGCGCAGGGCGCCGTTGAGGGCTTCGAGGTGGACGGCGAGGCGGCGGAGGAAACCGGCGTCGTCGAGCTCCTTGTACATCATGTGGCGGCCGAGCCCGAGGTCGGGCGCGTCGATCTGCAGGATGAGGCCGGCGGCGACGATGGCCTCGTATTCGGCGCGCATGGCCTCGGCGAGATCGAAGAGGTAGTCGTCAAGCTTTGCGTGGTGGTCGGAGGGCTGGAAGAGGGCGATGACGCCGGGGCTGGCGGAGTTCATGAAGCCTTCGGTGTAGCCGGCGGCGGCCATGCCGGCCTTCATGGCGGCGATGTCCTTCTGCAGCGGCTCCATCGACTTGACCTTGATGGGACCGACGCAGCGGGGACGCCGGTAGGTCGGCGTGCCGCCGGCCTTGGCGAGGCGCTCGAGGAAGGAGGGGTAGTCGGCCAGGTCCTGCGGAGGGGAACGCGGGCTGTCGCCGTCGAAGCCGGTGAGGCGGTCCTTGATGTAGGTGGCGTAGGAGATCTTCGAGGTTTCGCCGTCGGAGGGGACGTCGATGCCGGCCTGCTTCTGGCGGGCGAGGATGGCCGCGGTGCCTTCGGTCATGATGCGGTCGTAGCTCGCGGGATCGAAGGGCAGGCCTTTCTCGTGGCCGAAGAGGAGGTCGGCGACGACGGCGGTGCGCGGCAGCGAGCCGACATGAGTCGTGCGGATGCGTGTCATGGTTTCAACCTGTTTGTAGAACGATCTGCTTCCAGATCGCGGTTTCATCGATCAGGACCCACTCGCGGCGGATGCCCCAGGGGCCGAATTCGGCGTGGCTCATGCCCATGATGTGGACCTCGGCGCCGGTGGGCACGCCGAAGCCGCCCCAGCCGGTGTGGCGGCCGGTGAGCGACCAGCGCAGGGCGGCACGGGGCGGCATCATCGGGTCTTCACGGCCGATGCGGTGGTGGATTTCGAAGGCGGCGTCAGGAAAGGCGGCGCGCAGGTTGAGCCAGAAATGATCGGCGTCGCCGTGGCTGTAGCCGGTGAGGCCGCCGGGCAGTTCGACCTGCAGGGCGCGGTCGTAGACCTTGGGAATGACGGCGAGGTCGGCGGCCATGATGCGGGAGAGGACGTCGGCGTATTCGATGCCGATGGGGTGGTCGTTGCCGTGCCCGTGGTAGCCGCCGTCGACGTCGATGGCGGGGGTGAAGGGTTTGACGCAGCGCGCGGGGCCGCCTTCCTTCTCGATCATCCCAGCGGCGTAGGACTTGGGGTCCCAGCCCATCTGGCGGACGATGGCGCCCTGATCGCGCACCAGCCACTCGTCGTACATGTGGTCGTCGCGGGCGGCGCAGTCGGCGATGATACGATATTTCAACTTCTTGCCGGTGGCCGGGCCGTAGGCGCCGTCGGCGAGATGGGTCGCGGTGCACATCAGGCGATGCGAGGAGAGGAAGCCGCCGGAGGGGACGGGGCACCAGATGACGTCTTCGCCGAGGAGCAGCCGGTCGGGGAATTCGGCCAGCGTGGCCATCGTGGCGGCGATGACGCCGCCGTTGCCGTGGACGAGGGAGGCAGGGGAGCGGACGGGGATGGTTGAGTGGTAGCGGGTGGTCAGGGAGGCGATGTTGCGGTCTTCCCAGATCTCCTTGGTGACGCCGTAGATGAAGTCGGCGGGATCTTTCCACTTCGGATCGAAGCCGGTCATGGTCATGGGGTGCGCTCCGGGGCGTCGGACGGTGGGGCGAGGCCGGCAAGGGCTTCGCTGGTTTCGAGGATGGCGTAGATCTCGCGCTTGCCGTCGCCGCGGGCCTGGGCCATGGCCATCAGCTGGCGGGCCGTGGCGGCGAGCGGCAGGGGCATGGTGTCGTGGCGGGCGGTGGCGAGGATGAGGTCCATGTCCTTGGCGGCGGTGTCGATGTCGGACGGGGGGGCGGCGAAGGCGCGGGCCTTGAGGACGGGGGCCTTGAGGGTGAGCTGGCGGGAGCCGAGGGGGCCGGCCTCAAGGACGTCGACGATGGTTGCGAGATCGAGACCGCCGCGTTCGCCGAAGGCGAGCGCTTCGCCGATCATCGCGGAATAGACGCCGACGATCAGGCTGTGGACGAGTTTCAGGGTGGCCGCGGCGTCGCCGGCGCCGACGTGGTGGACCTGGCGGGCGAGGACGGCGAAGACGGGGGCGAGGGTTTCGAAGGCGGGGAGCGGGCCGGAGGCGAAGAGGGTGAGGCCGCCCTGCTCGGCGAGGCCGACGCTGCCGGAGACCTTGGCGCAGAGATAGGCGACGCCGGCGGCGGCGGCGCGGGCGGACACCTCGGCCGAGGCGGTGGGGGTGACGGTGGAGAGGTCGGCGTAGAGGTGGCCCGGGCGGGCGCCGGCGAGGACGCCATGCGGGCCGCAGGCGACGTCGCGCAGGATGGCGTCGGTCATGACCATCGACAGCGTGGCGTCGCTCCCCGCCACGGCCAAGGCGGGGGTGTCGGCGAGGGCGCCGCCGAGGGCGGCGAAGGCGGTCCGGCGGGCCGGATCGATATCGCACCCGACGACGGCGTGGCCGGCGCGCAGCAGGTTGGCCGCCATGGGCAGGCCCATGCGGCCGAGGCCGATGAAGCCGATCCTCATGCGGGCGGGCTCAGTCGATCGGACCGCGGGCGCCGAGCTTGATCTGGGTGAGCATGGCCATCTCGTCGTAGACGTCCCACTGCTCGACGACGCGGCCGTTGATGATGTGATAGTGCGAGACGCCGAGCAGGAAGATGCGATGGCCGGTGGGCGGGCCCATCAGGGCGTGGCCGAGATGGTGGCCTTCCATGATCCAGCGCACGGCGATCTTCTCGCCGCCCTCCTCGGAGGGGACGGAGCAGATGTGCTGCGGGATGTAGGCGCAGTCGGGCATGGTGGCGAGGAGCTGCAGGGTGCGGTTGAGCACCGCGGCGCGGCCGTAGAGGTTGCGCAGGTTGGCGCCGTGGTAGAGCACGTTGGGAGCGTAGCGGCGGTCGATCTCGCCGAGCATGCGGCGATTGAACATTTCGTGCAGCCAGCCGAGCAGGACGGCCTCGCCGTCGGTGTGGGCGATGGAGACGTCGGCCTCGGCTTCGGGCGGGTATTGGCCGATGAGGCGGCGGTTCTCGCCGAAGTCGAGCGTGGCCTGGCCGCGGGCATGCATGTCGCGCGCGGTGGCTTCGGCGATGGGGTGGGGGTCGAGGCCGAGCTGGCGGATGAGGCCCATGCCGTCGTTGACGATCCACTCGCGATAGATGCGGTTTTCCAGGATCATGCAGTCGGCGACGGTGCGGGTATTGAAGCTGCGGCCGGTGGGACGGCCGTAGGCGCCGTCCTGGGTGTGGCGGCCGGCGCCGGTGACGAGGTGGGAGGTGTAGAAGCCGTCGACGTCGTTGCCGCGCCAGATGACCTGGGTGGCCATGCCACGGCGCTCGGGGAAGGCGGCGAGGCGGTCGATGGTGTCGCGGACGATTTCCTCACGGCTGTGGACCGATTTGAGGTTGTAATAGACGTCGGAATTATGGGTGTAGTGGCTGTAGATCAGGCCGATGTCGCGCTCGTCCCAGATGCGGTGGGTGCAGCGGACGATGTAGTCGACGATGTCGGTGTAGCAGGCCTCGAAGCCGCGCAGGCTTTGGCTGCGCGGGCGGGTGGTGGGGACGAGGTCGACGAAGTCGTGGCGTTCGACCTGGAGGACCTGCTCGGCGGCCGGCGTGGTGGCGACGATGCGGGGGGGCTGGGGATCGCTCATGACGCTTCCTTGGTGCTGGCGAGGGATTGCTGGCCGATGAGGTAGTTCGGCAGGAGATGGGCGGGGGCGATCATGCCGCTGCGATCGGCGGCCCAGCCGGCGGCGCGGGCGGCGGCGACGGTTTCCTCGGGCCATTCGGGGATCTTGCGGGCGTCGCCGTTGGTGATCAGCAGGACCTCGGCGGTGATGTCGCTGTCGTTGCGAATAGCGCGCCAGGCGCCGGCGGGGACGGAGACCATGCCCCAGGCTTCGAGCGGCAGGGCGACCTCGTGGCCGGGGGCGTTGAGGGTGACGGTGAAGTGGCCGGTGTGGGCGAGCAGGACCTGCTTTTCGTGAATGCGGTGGCGGGAGACCGACTGGCCGGGGGCGAGGCGGAGCCACTCATGGGAGAAGCCGTGCGGGTTGGTGATGGGGGCTTCGTGGTCGCGGTCCTGGCTGAGGCCGAAGCCGATGACGGGGGCGAGCTCGCTGGCGTGGCCGGGGAGGCAGGAGTCGAGCAGGGCGGATTTCGACCAGGCGCGCTCGCCGGCCTTCACGACGCGCTTGCGCATCTGGTCGGGCGTGTAGCGCCGCAGGGCGTCGATCTCGGGCTGGGAGATCGGCGCGATCAGCTGGTCGTGCGGCGGGCGCTGGCCGCCCTTGGCGGTGTCGACGAGGATGTTGTCCTTGGTGAGGAAGAGGCCGTACTGGCCGGCCTCGGCGAGGATGGAAGGGTGCCAGATGAGGCCGCCGGTGTCGTCGCCGCCGAGGGTGGTGAAGACCATGGCGTCGTCGGGGCCGATATTGGTGAAGCCGCGGAAGATCCAGGTGGGGACGGAGACGATGTCGCCGTCCTCGCCGACGATCTCGCCGTCCTTGCCGTTGTCGCCCCAGCGGAAGACGTAGCTGCCGCCGAAGACCATGAAGACTTCGGCGGTGAAATGGATGTGCAGGTTGTTGGTGATGCCCTTGGGCATGGCGGCGGCGCCGATGTTGAAGCCGTGCGGCTCGCGGATGTTGACGACCTGCTCGGTGGAGGTGGTCACGCCCGGGCCGATCATCGAGTAGTTCTGCTTGAGGTGGGAGCCGGGTTTCTTGCAGTCGATGAAGGCGGTGGGGCAGGAGACGTAGTCGGCGCGCGAGATGACGCGGGCGCGGGCTTCTTCGGGGGAAATGACGATGTCGTTCATGGCGAGGCCCTGTCTTGGGTTTCGGGTCGGGGCGGGGGGGTCAACGGATGGCGCCGGCGGTCATGCCCTTGATGAAGTGGCGCTGGATCATCATGGCGAGGAAGAACATGGGAATGGCGATGAGGATGCCGGTGGCGGAGATGAGCTCCCAGAGGTCGCCGCGTTCGAGGCGGAAGCTCATGATGCCGACGGAGAGCGGCACGACGCGGGTGCGGGTGAGGATGAGGGCGAAGAGGAACTCGTTCCAGGTGATGATGAAGCAGAAGATGGCGGCGGTGAGGATGCCGGGCCGGGCCATGGGGACGACGATGTGCCAGAGCAGGCCGGCGAGGCCGGCGCCGTCGATGGTGGCGGCTTCCTCGGTTTCCTCGGGGATGGCGTCGATGAAGCCCTTGATGGTCCAGATGGCGTAGGGCAGCACGATGGCGAGGTCGACGACGATGAGGGCGGCGTAGGTGTCGAGCAGGCCGAGGTTGCGGAACATCAGGTAGAACGGCAGGACGATGGCGACGCCGGGGATGAACTGGGTGAGCAGGATCCACTGAAACATGGCGCGCTTGAAGCGGAACCGTTTGCGCGAGAAGGCGTAGGCGGCGCAGATGGCGATGGGGGTGGCGATGGCGACGGTGCCGACGGCGATCACCGCGCTGTGCAGGACCTTGGCGCCGATCTGCCAGCGGACGCTGAAGACTTCGCGGAAATTGTCGAGCGTCGGCCAGAACAGCACGTTGAGATGGTAGATGAGTTCGAGCGGCTTGAAGGCGGTCATCACCATCCAGACGATGGGGAAGAGGGTGACGCCGCCGACGAAGGCGAGGGCCGCCCATTCGAGCGCCTTCCAGATATGGACGCGGAGGGGGCGGCGTCTCATTTCGATTTGGGCATGATGAAGCGCATGTAGAAGAAGGACAGCGCGAAGAGGATGATGGTGAGGATGTAGGCGATCGCCGCGGCGTAGCCCATGTCGTAGTCGCGGAAGCCGGTGTTGTAGGCGAAGAAGGCGAGGGTGCTGGTCTCGAGGCCGGGGCCGCCGCCGGTCATGGTGACGATGCTGTCGAAAACCTTGAGGGCGAAGACGGTCTTGAGGATGACGGCGACGGTGATGACGGGGGCCATCTGCGGCAGGGTGATGGAGAAGAAGACGCGCATGTCGGAGGCGCCGTCGATGCGGGCGGCTTCGAGGGTTTCGGCGGGGACCGAGGCCAGGCCACCCATCAGCATGAAGGCGAAATAGGGAGCCCAGTGCCAGACGTCGGCGGAGACCAGGGCATAGGTGGCGAGCGCCGGGGTGGCGAACCAGTCGGTTTTCGCCATGAAGGGCAGGAAGGTCGAGATGGTGTGGTGGATGGCGCCGTATTCGGGGTTGAACATGAAGCGCCAGGAGATGCCGATCAGCGCCGGGCTGACGGCGAAGGGCAGGATGATGAGGGTGCGCAGGAGCGTGCGGGTGAAGCCCGCGCGCATGAGCAGGAGGGCGAGGCCGAGGGCGGCGAGGATGGTGCTGGCGACGTCGATGACGACGAAGCGGAGGGTGACGCGCATGACGGTCCAGAAGACCGGATCGTCGGTGAAGGCGGTTTCGTAGTTGTCCCAGCCGACGAAGGCGCCGGGCATCAGGCTCTTGATCAGCCGCCAGTCATGGAAGCTGGTCCAGAAGGAGAAGCCGAGCGGATAGAGGGTCGTCAGGCCCACCACCAGCATGGCGGGCGCCAGCAGGATGAAGACGTGGCGGCGATCGTTGGTTCCGGCCATCGCGCGCCACGCCTTCCCTGGTGTCTCAGGCGCGCTTCATGATGCGGGCGACCTGGGCGGCGGCCCCGTTCATCGCATCGGCCACGCTGGCCTGGCCGGTGGCGATGTTGTTCATCGCGACTTCCATCACGTCGACGCAGGGAAGGAATTCCGGGATGTTCGGAATCGACTTCTTGGTGCTTTCGAGCGCGTCGGCGGCGAAGTTGTGCATGCCGCGGAAGCGGGCGTTGACGGCGGGATCGCGCAGGTTGGAATACTGCGTGGCGACGACGTCGTTCTCGGCGGGGTCGATGAGGATCGAGCGCTCGATTTCGGGCTCGCTGATCCAGGTAAGGAACTCAAGGGCCGCGTCGCGCACCTTGGAGTTCTTGTTGACGCCGTAGATCCAGGTGTTGGTGTAGGTGGTGGGGGCGGCGCCGGCGTAGGTCGGCAGCGGCGCGAAGCCGAGCTTGTCGAGGCCGACGGCGGAATCCTTCATCGCGAAGCGGTTGTAGATGTGCCACCAGCAGGGGTTCATCGCCGAGTTGCCCTGCACCATGGAGGTGGTGGCGTCGCCTTCGTTGAAGGAGGTCGCGCCGGCGGGGCAGAGCTTGTACTTCAGGAGGATGTCGACGTAGTCCTGCGTCGCCTTGAGGCCGGCGGCGTTGTTGAACATCGGCTGCATCTTCTCGTCGAAGACGTCGGAGCCGGCGCCCCAGAGGAAGTTGTACCAGACCATCAGGTTCTGGCCGGCGAGGCGGCCATAGGGGATGGAGATGCCGGCGAGCTTGGTCTTTTCCTGCACCTTGAGGCCGGCGGCGACGACGTCTTCCCAGGTCTTTGGCACGCCGATGCCGAGCTCGCCGAAGACGTCCTTGCGGTAGAACAGCAGCTGGATGTGGCAGCGGGTGGGCAGGCCGTAGACGTCGTTCTTGTAGAGGGAGGTGGCGAGGAAGGCCTTGGGGTAGCGGGCGAGATCGACGCCGCGCTTTTTGAGGTCGGCGCCGATGGGGCCGAAATAGTTGCCGATCAGCGGCGGAATCCAGACGTCCATGACGGTGGCGAGGTCGAAGTCAGGTGAGCCGGCGACCATCTCGGCGGCCAGTTTCTCGCGCATGGAGCCGAAGGGGACGTCGACGAATTCGACCTTGATGCCGGTGGCGGCTTCGAAGGCGGGGAGGCGCTTGGCCTGGGCGGCGTATTGCGAGGAGCGGACGACCATGACCTTGACGGTCTGGCCGGCGAAGGGCTTGCCCGGGGTGACGGCGGCACTGAGCCCGCGCGGCGCGGCGGCGAGCGCGGCGGCGCCAGCCATGGCTTCACGACGTGTAATCCGCATTGGTGGTCCCCCAAGGGTTTTGCGGCGCCAATGGCGCCTGAGTTGTTCGCGGGCTGATATTGACTGCGTATGCAAGCGGCGCGCAACCCCCATTCGGTGCGAGGGCGCAAACCAGGGTTGCCGGCGTCAGGCGGTCCGGTTGTGGCGTTCGGCAGGGGCGGCGCGCCAGTAGCGGCCGGTGAGGGCGAGGGTGAGGGTGAGGGTGACGGAGGCGGCGCCGTGCAGCGCCAGGGCGGCGTCGCCGTCGGTCCAGCGCAGGGTGCCGGCGGGGCCGGATTCGAGATCATGCGAGCCGGAGGCGAGGGCGGGGTCGTCGAGCGCGAGGGGGCGCGCGTCGAGGCGGATCGCGGCGAGCGCGACGCCGAGGCGGCGATGGTCGTCGCTGTCGGGCCGCAGGTGGGCGGGGACGCAGGTGCGGGAGACCAGGCGGAGCGCGCGATCGCCAGGTTGCAGCGGCAGGACCCAGACGTTTCCGGAGATATCCGGCGCGCGGGGCATGCCGTCGACGAGCAGGACCAGGCCGGGGTCGTCGGTGGCGACGTGGCCGAGGGCCGCGGCGCGGCGCAGGAGGTGCCGTTTCGTGGCGGCCAGGGACGGGCCCGCGGTGATCAGGTCGGCGCAGGCCTGGGATTGCCAGATGGTCCGGACGAAATCGGCATGAAGATGAACGGCGCCGGGGGCATTGGCGAAGGCGGCGCGGTTGCCGGTGTCGAGATAACTCTCGGCGGGGAGGCCTTCGGCGAGGAGAACATCGTGGGCGGGCAGCTCGACATGATGATAGGTGATCTGGCCGACGGGGATCTGCGCGATGGTGGCGCCGTTGATGAGGTAGCGCACCGGAATCAGGACGCCATCGACGAAGACGGCATGGTCGGGCGAGAGATAGAGATCGCGGACCGGCAGGCCGTCGGCGAAGGCGCCGGCCTGGATGCGGACGGGGTGAACATCCTGCGGCCGGGGATGGCGCCGGCAATCGACACGGCGGTGGCCGATCCAGGCGATGGCGACACGGCCGCCAAAGGCGGAGAGGACCTGGTCGCCGGGGCGGAGGTGCTCGACCGCCACTTCGCCGCCGGGGGTGGCGATGCGACTGCCGGCGGCATAGCAGGGCGCGGCGCTGGTGGTGACGACATAGTCGGCGCCGCCGGTGGGGGTGGTTTTCGTCAGGGTGAAATCGGTCGGCTGGTAGGGTCCGGCGATGCTGAGCACGACGTCGGCGTAGGGGATGTCGTTCTGGTCGATGGCGAAGGTGAGGCTGCCGGGGGCGCCGAGCGTGCCGGCGGTGTAGACCATATTGGTGACGGCGAGGTTCGGCACGGCGTTGGTGCCGAGGTCGATGGTGTCGCCGGGGCGGAAGCCGGTGATGGTGCTGGCGAAGCTGGCCTGTGCGGCGTTCAGGGTCAGGAGCGCGTTGCCGTCGGTGAAGGCGAAGGTGGAGCCGGCGGTGGTGGTGCCGGTGATGTTCACCTGCGCGCTGCCGAGGCTGATGGTGCCGGTGCCGGCGAGCGTGTTGAAATTGACCACGGTCGAGGCGGCGCTGCTGGCCGCCGAACCGTCGATGATGATGGCGCCGTTGTTGGTGACGTGCGGGCTGAAGCCGAGATTCTCCACGACCGGGCTGTTGATGTAGTTCAGCACGGTGATCGCGCCGTCGGCGGCGTTGATGAAGCTGCCGGGGCCCATGATGGCGGCGTTGCCGTCGATGCTGATGGCGCCGTGGTTGGTGAAGCTTGCGGCGTTGCCGACGTAGATGTGGACATTGCCGGCGGCGCTGTCGCCGAACTGCATGGCGCCGTTGTTCACGCTGTCGAGGGTGAAGAAGAGGGTGGTGGTCACGGCGGCGTTGGCGGCCAGGAAGCTGCTGGCGTCGAGCGTTCCGCCGGCGAGATCGAGCTGGGCGTTGCCGGCGGGAAAGTTGAGCCAGATGCGTTCGTCGGTGATATCGCCGGTGATGGTGGGTGTGCCGATCCCGACATAGGTGGTGTCGCCGGTGGCGGGGGCTGTGCCGAGGTCCCAGTTGGCGCCGTCGGTCCAGGCGCCGGAGCCGGTGTTGATCCAGGTGAGGGTGTTCAAGGCGGCACCTCCGCGTGATTGCGATGCGGGTTGCAAAGGCGGCACCCACCTGCCGCAGATCATGACGGGATGTGTTGAGCACCCGGGCGCGGCGGGCGCCTTGATGTGCGTCAATGCCGGGCCGGGGGTGTGGGGGAATGATGCGGCACCCGGTCGTCGGGGCTCCGTTCGGCCGACACGGCGCAACAGCGGGGATTCGTTCCATGGCCGCTACGACAACTTTGATATCCTCGGGATCCACCACGATTGGCGCCGGAGTCAGCCTCAGTGTCGCCGGAGGGAATGCGGCGTACGCCTACAGCTCCTACACCCCGACGCTGACCAACTATGGCACGCTGATCGGTGGCGGGCTTTCGCGCTACGGGGTGAGGTTTGCCGGCACGGGCACGGTGATCAATACCGGCTCGATCGGCGGCGGTGGAGGCGTGCGGATCGATGCGGCCGGGGCCTCCGTCAGCAATGGTGGGACCATCGGCGGGACGCTCGGCATGGGTATCCGGCTGCTGCACGGCGGCGCGGTCGACAACAGTGTTGGCGGGCAGATCGGCGGCATCTACGCATCCGGCGCGCTGACGCTGGACAATGCCGGGACGATCGCGGGGAGCTATACTGCGGTGACGGTGGCCTCGACGGCGCTGGTGACGAACTCGGGCACCATCCTGGCTCCCAAGCGCGGGGTGCAGACCGAGGGTGGGTCGCTGGTGAATGCGGGCACCATTGTCGGAACCGTCACGTATGGCGTGCAATTCGGCGGGGGCGGGCTGAGCAACCTGGCGGGGGCGGTGATTGCGAGCAATTCGGTGGCGCTCGGGGTGTTCGGGGCGGGCAACAGCATCCTCAATGCCGGGACGATCGGCGGGGCCAGCGGCACGGCGCGGATCGGTGTCTATATGCGGTACGGTGGCGTGCTGACCAACACGGCCACGGGCACGATTTCGGGCGTCGCGGCGGTGGTTTCCCGCGGGGCGGCGGGGACGGTGACGAATGCCGGGCTGATTACCGGGGGCGTGGGGGTGCGGCTGCACGCGGGCTATGCCAACGTGCTGAACCTCGCGACCGGCGGCACCATCGTGGGAACGATCGATGGCGGGAATGCGCTGGGGAGCACAGCGGTTTCGACGATCCAGCTGTATGGCACCGGCGCACTGTCGGGCATCGGCACGGTGGGCGATATCGGCGCGCATGTGGTGAATTTCGGCAGCGTGGTCTTTCGCAGCGGGGCGGCGTGGTCGATCGCCGGCTATACCGATGCGCTCGGCAGCGCGGCGATTACCGGGTTTGCGCCAGGCGACCGGATCGATGTGCGGCTGGCGGGGGTGGCGCAGTCGGTGGCGGTATCCGGCAGCAGCGTCAGCCTGTTCACCAGCGCGGACCGCAGCGGGGCGCCATTCTTCACGTTCACCAACCTCACAGGGCTGGGCGGGACGGCGCTGGATCCGGCATTGATCGTTGCTAGTCCGGACCCCTTGGCGGGGACGTTCCTGACCATCGCGTGTTTTGCCGCGGGGACGCGGATCGCGACGCAGGCCGGACCGGTGGCGGTGGAGGATCTGCGGCAGGGGGACCGCGTGGTGTCCGCCTTTGGCGGGATGGCGCCGGTGCGGTGGGTCGGGCATCGACGCATCGATTGCCGGCGTCATCCGCGGCCGGGGGATGTGTGGCCGGTGCGGGTGATGGCGGGGGCGTTCGGCGATGGGATGCCGGCGCGCGATCTGTTCCTCTCGCCGGATCATGCCGTGTTTGCCGACGGGCATTTGATACCGATCCGGTATCTCGTCAACGGCGCCACGGTGGCGCAGGTGCCGCGGGAGAGCGTCACGTATTTCCACGTCGAACTGCCGGCTCATGACGTGGTGCTGGCCGAGGGGCTGGCGGCGGAAACGTATCTCGACACGGGCAATCGTGGCGCCTTCGCCAATGGCGGGGGGGCGACGATGCTGCACGCCGATTTCGCGCTGCGGGTGTGGGAGAGCGAGGCCTGCGCACCGCTTGCGGTCGGCGGTGATGTTGTGACCGGCGTGCAGCGGCGGCTGCTGGACCGGGCGGCCGGGTTGGGCTTTGCGCGCACCGGCGATGCGGCGCTGCGGGTGCTGGTGGATGGGCGGGAGGTTGCACTGCGCGATGGCTGTGTGGACCTGCCGGCGGGGGCGGGCGAGGCGCGCCTGGTGTCACGCAGTTTCGTACCGGCGGAGATGTTTCCTGGGAATCCGGATTGCCGGCGGCTTGGCGTCGCTGTGGCTGATCTGTCAGGCGCTCAACGGACCAGCGGGTGGCATGCCGGGGAGGATGGTCGGGCGTGGACGGATGGGGATGGCCGGCTGGCGTTGACCGGGGCGCGGCTGCTGCGGCTGCGGATGGTCGATTGTGGGGCGCGGTTCTGGGTCGAGAGCGAGGCGGCGATGGCGGGGGTTAGCGCGATCCGCCGTTCACCTGGAAGCATTGTTTGGTGATCATTCGGCTATCGTCGGAAGCGAGGAACAGGCCGAGGGCGGCGATGTCTTCGGGTTCGATGGCGTCGGGGAGGGATTGGCGGGCGCGGCCAGCGGTGATGAGGGATTCGTCTTGGTACCAGAGTTCGCGCTGGCGGGGAGTGATGACCATGCCTGGTGCGATGGCGTTGACGCGGATGCGGTATTTGCCGACGTCGCGGGCGAGGGAGTTGGTGAAGCCGACGACGGCGGCTTTGGCGGCGCTGTAGGCTTGCATGGAGGGGCCGCCGCCCATCCAGGCGACGGAGCTCATGTTGATGATGGAGCCGTGGCCCAGGCGTTGCATTTGCGGGACGATGGTTTGGGCGGCGAAATAGTGGTGTTTGAAGTTGACGCCGAGGGACCAGTCGAAGTCGGCTTCGGTGACGTCGAGGAAATTCTGGCGGCGGTCGTTGGCGGCGTTGTTGACAAGGACGGCGGCGTCGCCGAGTTGGCTGTGCAGGTCTGCGAGGGTTTGTTGCAGGGCGGGGATGTCGAGCAGGTCGCAGCGGGCGAAGATGGGGCGGGGGGCGCCGGTGGCGGCGATTTCTTCGACGAGGGCGAGGGAGGCGTCGGTGTCGAGGTCGATGAGGCCGACGCGGGCGCCGTTGGCGGCGAAGGCGCGGGTGAAGGCGGCACCGATGCCGCTGCCGCCGCCGGTGATGATGACAATGCGGCCGGCGAGGCAAGGGTAGCGGGTGGCGGTCATGCGATGAGGCGTTCCGTCTGGGGATCGAAGAGGCAGAGTTTGCGGGTGTCGACGGCGAAGGTGCCGGTGGTACCGTTGGTGTGGCGGATGTCGGGGGCGACGCGGCCGAGGACTTTCTCGCCGCCGAGGCGCATGACGACGATTGTTTCGGCGCCGGTGGGCTCGGTCATTTCGACCGGGGCGGTGATGGTGAGGCCTGGGGTGCTGCCGTCGCCGAACTGGCGGGTGGGTTCGGCGATGCATTCGGGGCGGATGCCGAGGACGACGGGCTTGCCGAGCCATTTGGCATCGATGGAGGCGGGCGCTGGGAGTTTGACCGTGGTGTCGCCTTGGCCGACGACGACGATGGGGCGGCCTGGCTCGCCTTCGAGGCGGGCCTGGATGGTGTTCATCGGGGGGGCGCCCATGAAGCGGGCGACGAAGAGGTTGGCGGGGCGGTTGTAGACGGTGTCGGGGTCGGCGAATTGCTGGACTTCGCCCTGGTGCATGACGGCGATGCGGGTGGCCATGGTCATGGCCTCGATCTGGTCGTGGGTGACGTAGACGATGGAGGTACCGATGCGGGCGTGGAGCTGTTTGATTTCCATGCGCATTTCGACGCGGAGTTTGGCGTCGAGGTTGGAGAGCGGTTCGTCGAAGAGGAAGAGTTTTGGGTCGCGGACGAGGGCGCGGCCCATGGCGACGCGCTGGCGCTGGCCGCCGGAGAGTTGGGCGGGTTTGCGGGCGAGGAGGGGTTCGATCTGCAACAGGCGGGCGACGCGGGCGACGGCTTCGTCTTGTTGCGGTTTGGGGATGTTGCGGCATTCCATCCCGAAGGTGATGTTCTGGCGGACGGTCATCGAGGGGTAGAGCGCGTAGGTCTGGAAGACCATGGCGATGTCGCGGTCTTTGGGGGGGATGGCGTTGACGACGCGGCCGCCGATTTCGATGGTGCCGGCGGTGGCGGTCTCCAGGCCGGCGATGATGTTGAGCAGGGTGGATTTGCCGCAGCCGGAGGGGCCGACGAGGACGGTGAAGTCGCCGCTGTCGATGTCGAGGTTGATGCCTTTGAGGACTTCGGTGTTGCCGAAGCGCTTGTGCAGGTCACGGATGATGAGGGCGGACATGCGATGATCCCTATTTCACGGCGCCGGCGGTGAGGCCGCGCACGAAGTAGCGTCCGCCGAAGAGGTAGACGAGCAGGGTGGGCAGGGCGGCGACGACGACGGCGGCGGATTGCACGCCGTGTTGCGGGACGTCGGCGACGGAGGCGGACAGCGCGATGAGGGCGGCGGTGACGGGCTGCTGGGTGCCGGTGGTGAAGGTGACGCCGTAGAGGAATTCGTTCCAGATATGGGTGAATTGCCAGATCACGGTGACGATGAGGATGGGCGGCGAGAGGGGGAGGACGATGCGGTGGAAGATGCGGAAGAAGCCGGCGCCGTCGATCTTGGCGGCCTTCATCAGGTCCTGCGGGATGGCGACGTAGTAGTTACGGCAGAACAACGTGGTGAAACTCATGCCCTGGATGGTGTGGATCATCACCAGGCCGGCGAGCGTGTTGGTGAGGCCGACGTCGCGCAGCACGATGGTCCAGGGGATGAGGCGCATCTGCTCGGGGAGGAAGACGCCGAGGGTGACGAGGGCGAAAATCCAGGTGTCGCCCTTGAAGCGCCAGAGCGAGATGGCGTAGCCGGCGACGGCGCCGAGGAGGGTCGAGAGGAGTGTGGCCGGCAGGGTGACGAGGGCGGAGTTGAGCATGTAGGGGCGGATGCCCGAGCATGTCTGAGCGATGCAGTAGTCAGCCCAGGCGGCGACATAATTGTGGAAGGCCCAGTCGCGCGGCCAGCCGATCATGGAGGTCTGGGCGATTTCCTCGGCGGTGCGGACGGAGTTCAGCAGGACGACGACGAGGGGGATGAGGTAGCCGATGGCGAGCAGGATCGCGACCGCGTAGAGGATGGCGCGGGAGAAGGGGGAGCCGCTGTTAAACATTGGCGGCCCGCCGGCGCTGATAGTATTTCCAGGCGCCGTAGGGCAGCAGCACGCCGAGCAGGGTGAGCAGCATGAGGACGGCGGCGGCCGAGCCGCGGCCGAGATGGCCGCGCTGGAACATGAAGTCGTAGACGACGAGGGCGGGCAGCTGCGTGGCGATGCCGGGGCCGCCGCCGGTGAGGGCGCGGACGAGGTCGAAGGTTTTGATCGCGAATTGCAGCAGGATGACCATGACCGCGATGACGATGGGCCACAGGGTCGGCAGGATGACGCGGGTGTAGATGCGGACCGGGCCGGCGCCGTCGATCTGGGCGGCCTTGATGAGGTCGGCCTCGACGGAGCGCAGGCCGGCGAGGAAGAGGGCCATGGCGAAGCCGGAGGATTGCCAGATGCCGGCGATGACGATGGTCCAGATCGCCATGTCGCGATCGATCAGCCAGTCGAAGCGGAAGCTCTCCCAGCCCCAGGAGTTGACCAGTTTCTGGATGCCCATGCCGGGGTTGAGCAGCCAGCTCCAGACCGTGCCGGTGACGACGAAGGAGACGGCCATGGGGTAGAGGAAGATGGAGCGGAGGACGTTTTCGCCGCGGATGCGCTGGTCGAGGATGATGGCGAGCGCGAGGCCGACGAGGGCGGTGAGGATGACGAAGCCGCAGCCGAACAGCAGCAGGTTGTCGAAGGCGATCTTCCAGTTCCGGGTGGCCAGCACGTTGGTGTAGTTGCGCAGGCCCACCCAGCCCTCGGCGGGAACCAGGGTCGAGGGGGTGAAGGAGATCCAGGTCGTCCACACGGTGAACACCACCACGTGGCCGGCGGAGAGCAGCAGCGGCACCCAGATGACAAGGAATTCCGGGAGCCGCTTCAGCCCAGCGAGGGGTGACCGCGCCGGTGAGGGCGCGGTCAGGCTCAACGCGCGCCCTCCACGGCTTCGGCGAGGCGGGAGACGGCCTGGTCGGGCGTGATGGCGCGGTTCTTCACGAACTCGGTGATGACATCGATCATCGCCGCGGTCATGCCGTTCTCCTGCGCCATGTTGTGGGCGAGGCTGAGGACGGCCTGGTTGGCGGCGACGGCTTCCTTGAGCGCGGCCGCGGTGCGGCGCTGGCCTTCGGACCAGCCGGGGCCGGAGAGGTCGACGTCGGTGCGGACGGGGATGGAGCCGGTGATCTGCGAGTACATGGTCTGGATGGCGGGATCCATGACCAGCTCGGCCATCAGCTTCTGGCCGGCCTGCAGGTCGGCTTCCTTGCGCTGCCAGAAGATGAAGGCGTCGGCGTTGAGCAGGAAGACCGGCTTGGTGTTGTCGGACGGGCCGGGGACGATCATGAAATCGTCGAGCTTGAAGCCGGCGTTGAGCAGCACGCCCTGCGCCCAGCCGCCCATGATCAGCATGCCCATGTCGCCGGCGATGAAACGCTGGAGGTTGGTGGAGAAATGCTGGGCGGCGGTGTTGGGGTCCATCCAGTCGGCGATCTTGCGCACCTGGGCGAAGGCGGCCTTCATCTCCGGGCCCTTCAGGGCCTTCTCGTCGAGGTTCATGCAGGCGGCGCGATAGGCGGCGGGGCTGATGCCGGCCAGCGCGGCCTCAAACTTCTGGCCGTCATCAGGGCGGGTGCCGCCGTTGGCGATGGGGTGGGCGACGCCGCCGGACTTCATCTTCTCGGCCAGCGCGTTGAAGTCGGCCCAGGTCACCGGGGCCTTGTCGGCCTTGGCCTTGTCCATGGCGCGCTTGGAGAGGAACAGCATGTTGGTGCTGTAGATCTGCAGCGGCAGGGCGGACCATGTGCCGCCGGGCTTGTGCAGGCGGGCGAGGTCGGGGGCGACGACCTTCTCGTAGCCGGCGGCGGCGACGATGGCGTCGAGGTTGACGGTGGGGGCGATCTTCGACCAGGCGGCGATTTCCGGGCCCTTGAGCTGCGAGCAGGCGGGCGGGTCGCCGGCCATGATCTGGGCGCGCAGCTTGTTCATCATTTCGGTGGTGAAGCCGGGCACAGGCGAGTGCTGCCAGACGCCGCCGTGTTCCTCGAACTTCTTGCCGAGCGCGGTGATGGCGGCGCCGTCGCTGCCGGCACTCCATTGGGAAATCGCGGTGAGGCGCGGTTTGGTGCCCTGTGCGCGGCCGGCGCCTGGCAGGGCGACGGCGGCGGCGGTTCCGGCCATGATGGCGCGGCGACTGATTTTGGACATTGGTGGGCTCCCTTTCCGTCGGTGCGTCCGCCGGCCTCAAGCGGCAGGCGACCTCGAGGAGGCGTCTGCCGAACCACTGGAGCCGGTTTCCTCGTGGGCGCGCGGTTGCATGGTTCGCGCGTGTTGGACGGTGTTCAAGCAGATGCGGCAAAGTACGACAAGGCGCCCTTCGGCGAGCGGCGCCCGCGCCGGCGCCGGCTACGGCGCGAGCGCGGCGCCCTGCAGCCGCATCAGGCCATCGGGCATGGTGGCGAAGCCGGTCAGCCTGGCGCTGTGGCCGAGGATGTAGCGCGGCGTCCACAGGTAGATGATCGGCAGATCCTGGCCTTCCTGAGCCCACATCTCGGCGTAGAGTGCGCGGCGCGCGGCGATGTCGGTGGTTTCGCGGGCGCGGTCGAGGAGGTCGTCGACTTTGGGGTTGCTGTATTGGGCGGTGTTGAGGGCGCCGCCGGTGTGGAGGAAGGACCAGATGTTGCTGTCGGCGTCGAGTAGACCGGACCAGCCGATGTAGAAGGCGGCGTAGTCGCCTTTCTGGGAGGCGGCCAGGGTGGTCCCGAAGTCCATGACGACGGGTTGGACGGCGAAGCCGGCTTCGGCGGCCATGGACTGGATGACTTCGCCGACCTGGATGCCCTGGGGCGAGTTGGGGATCATCAGGGGGACGGCGACGGGGGTTTTGACGCCGGCTTCGGCGAGGAGGGTGCGGGCGCGGGCGATGTCGCGCATGGGCGGACGGATGGAGGTGGCGTGGAGGGGGTGTCCGGGGGCGACCGCCTGGGCGTTGGCGGTGTATTGGCCGGCGAAGACGACATTGATGACGGCGTCGCGGTCGATGGAGAGGGAGAAGGCCTGGCGGACGCGGGCGTCGCGGCCGAGGGGGGTGTCGGCGCGGGGGGTGTTGCCGATGTTGATGGTGATGCCGGTGTAGCCGAGGCCGCTGGCGGTGGAGAGGCGGAGCTTGGGATCGGATTTCACCGCGTCGGCGTCGGTGGGGACGATGTCGGCGAGTTCGACGGCGCCGGCGCGGAGATTGGAGAGGCGGACGGAGCTGTCCGTCATCGGGCGGTAGATGACGCGGTCGAAGTGGATGCGGGCGGCGTCCCAGTAGGCGGGGAAGCGATCCAGCGTGATGTGGTCCTGGGCGACGCGCTCGGCGAACTTGAAGGGGCCGGCGCAGACAGGGCGGAGGGAGAAGTCCTTGCCGGCGGCTTCGGCGGCCTTGGGGGAGACCATCATGCCGGAGCGGTCGGTGAGTTGGGCGAGCCAGGGGGCGGAGGGTTGCTTGAGGACGACGCGGACGGTGAGGGGGTCGACGACCTCGATGTGGTCGGCGGCGGCGAGTTCGGCGCGGCGGAAGCTGCCGGGGAAGGTGAGGTGGCGGTCGAGCGAATACTTCACGGCGGCAGCGTCGAGTTTCTCGCCGTCGTGGAAGGTGACGCCGGGGCGGATGTGAAGGATGACGGTGCGGCTGTCGGGGTAGTCCCAGGAGGTGGCGAGCATGGGGACGATGGCGAGCGAGGCGTCGAGGTCGATGAGTTTGTCGCACAGGCCGGTCATGACGTTGGTGCCGACGAAGGTGCGCGAGAGGGTGGGGTCGAGCAGGTCGGGGTCGTTGTTCATGGCGATGCGCAGGGTTTGCGCGGCGGCTGGCCCGGCGGGGGGGAGGGCGGCGAAGAGAAGGGCGAGGAGGGGAAACAGACGGCGCATGGTCGCGATCTCCGGAGGGAGGGGGGTAGGCGACGGAGCGTGACGGCGTTTTGGCGATGGTGACCGGGTGTGGGGCGCTTGGCAACCGCGGTGCTTGTGCCTGTGCCTGTGCCTGGGTTGGACCTGGTCAGGCGGCGAGGCGCTTTTCGCTGGGGGCGAAGAGGAATTCGAGGTCGTCGATTTCGATGCCGGCGAGGTCGCCTTCCTCGCTGAGGGCGACGTTGGCGAGGTCGGCCTTGCGCTGCTGGAGTTCGACGATGCGGTCTTCGACGGTGTCGGTGGCGATGAGTTTGTAGACGAAGACGGATTTGGTCTGGCCGATGCGGTGGGCGCGGTCGGAGGCCTGGTCTTCGGCGGCTGGATTCCACCAGGGATCGTAATGAATGACGGTGTCGGCGGAGGTCAGGTTGAGGCCGCGGCCGCCGGCCTTGAGGCTGATTAGGAACAGCGGCACGTCGCCATTCTCGAAGATGCGGACGGGCTCGGCGCGATCGCGGGTGTCGCCGCGCAGTTCGACGAAGGCGATGCCGGCTGCGGCGAGGCGCGGCTTGATGAGGTCGAGCATGGAGGTGAACTGGGAGAAGAGGAGGATGCGCCGGCCTTCGGTGATCATTTCGGTGAGCATGTCGAGCAGTTCGTCGAGCTTGCTGGAGGCGTCGACGAGGCGGGCGGCGGGGAGTTTGACCAGGCGGGGGTCGCAGCAGACCTGGCGAAGCTTGAGCAGGGCGTCGAGCACGACGATGCGGCTCTGGCCGGAGCTAAGCTCGGCGATGCGCTCGCGGACCTGGTCGTGCAGGGTGGCGCGGATGGTGTCGTAGAGCTCGCGTTGTTCGGGGGCGAGGGTGATGCGGCGCAGGATGGTGTGGCGCGGCGGGAGCTCGGGGGCGACTTCGGCCTTGGTGCGGCGGAGCAGGAAGGGCTTGATGCGGCGGATGAGCTGGACGCGGCGGACGGCGTCGTTGTTTTTCTCGATCGGGGTGCGGAAGCGCTTGGCGAAGGCTTTGCGGTCGCCGAGCAGGCCGGGCATGAGGAAGGCGAATTCGGACCAGAGTTCCTGCAGGTTGTTCTCGATGGGGGTACCGGAGAGGCAGATGCGGTGGCGGGTCTTGAGCTGGCAGACGGCGCGGGTGGCGAGCGCGTCGGGGTTCTTGATGATCTGGGCTTCATCGAGCACGGCGATGTGCCAGTGCAGGCGCTTCATCGCCTCGATGTCGCGCGCGAGGACGGTGTAGGTGGTGATGACGACGTTGGTCCGGTCGAGCGCGGTTCGTTTTATGTGCCGATCGAGGCCGTGAAGGACGGCGACGGAGAGGTGGGGGGCGAATTTCGCCAGTTCGGCGGTCCAGTTGGCGACGAGGCTGGTGGGCACGACGATGAGGGCGGGGTGGTCGAGGCGGCCCTCGGCGTGTTCGATGACGATGTGGGCGATGGTTTGGGCGGTTTTGCCGAGGCCCATGTCGTCGGCGAGGAAACCGCCGAGGTCGTGGGAGCGGAGGTGTTGCAGCCAGTCGACGCCGTGCTTCTGGTAGGGGCGCAGGGTGGCGGTGAAGCTGGCGGGGACGGTGACGGGGGCGATGTCGGCGGCGCCGCGGAAGCGTTTGGCGTAGGCCTCGATGGCGGCGGCATTTTCCCAGCGGGTGGTCAGCAGGTCCTCGAGGTCGAGCACGCTGGCGGCTTCGCCGTCGGGCAGGACCAGGCCGCCGTCGGCGGTGCGGCGGGCGGCGTCGAGCAGGTCGCCCATGACGCTGAGCAGGCGGGCGATGCGCTCGGCGGGCAGCTTGAGGACGCGGCCGTCGTCGAGGCTGGTGATGAGGTCGTCGCCGATGACCTGGGCCGCCTCCATGCCGCCGCGGTCGAGGAGGCGGGTGAGGATGGGCAGCAGGGGGACGCGGACGCCGTCGATCTCGATGCCGAAATCGAGCGAGAAGCTGCCGGCCGCGGCGTCGGAGATGCGCAGATCGTAGGCGCCGACGGACTGGACGTGGCGGGGGCCGAAATCCTTGTCGATCCGGTTGCGCCAGCCGCGGGCGACGAGGTGGGGCAGGCGCTCGGCGACGAAGCCCTGCCAGCGCTCGGAGGCGTCGCGGCCGCGGAAGACGAAGACAATGCGGCCCTTGGCGGCGGAGCCGGCGGCGATGCGCATCTGGCTGAAACCGTCCTGGCGGATGGCGTCGAGGGCGGCGGCTTCGGTCGCGCGGTCGCGGCGTAGGAAGCTCGGGTTGGCGAAGCGGTCGCCGGGGCGGAGCGTCTTGACGAACTGGCGTTCGTCCTCGGCGTGGGTGAGGACGCCCTCGTAGTCGAAGTCGACCATGAGCGCGTCGGTCATCTGCATCTTGCCGTATTCGTCGGGGCATTCGACGCGGCGCAGGCTGAGGACGGGGGTGGGGGCGTGTTCGAGGATGCCCGGTTCGGCGGCGCCGGGGGGCGGGGCGGGGCGGTGATCGGGCGCGCCGCGGAGGGGGGCGGCGCGGCCGGCCCGCGGCGGTGGGGCCGGGCGCTGCAAGGTCGGG
>Ga0164297_10001766_pt1 | contig 22364 bp, 14 predicted proteins | sample GEODES058metaG_FD_113539 | JGI IMG/M metagenome (GOLD analysis project Ga0164297, IMG submission 113539) | Dystrophic lake water microbial communities from Trout Bog Lake, Wisconsin, USA - GEODES058 metaG | ecosystem: Environmental > Aquatic > Freshwater > Lake | place: USA: Trout Bog Lake... | reverse complement strand
GATTGACATTTCAGGACCAGGACAAGTGATTGGAACCATTGGAACCGATCAAAATGCGATTGTTTATACCAAAACAGGATTTGCGACACCATTCATTAACATTGGCCCTGAGTTTAATGCGTTGGATCCAGGAGCAATTGGTGGATGGGTGATTGGACCGACTGGACAATTTGGAAGCCCTGATTATGACATCATTGTTCAACAAAAAGCACTGGGTCTGGGCCTGCCGGCAGGCTTAACGGGTCCAACGTATTCGTTAACAAAACGAAATCCTGGTCCAACGGGAGCACAAGGAAATGATGGCCCAACTGGCCCGATGCCATCGTTGGGCAATCTTCGACTTACCGATGATGGAAATGGATGGACAACAATGGACATTACCATCGATTTCGAATTGGGATCTGCAGGGGATACAGGAAATATAGTGTCTTATCGCCCTATCGTATTACATGATGGAAATGACAATATTCTAATACAACTTACAACGGATCAATATGGCAACGGCTTTCTTAACTTTGGAGGTGGCTCGAATAGCATTTCGATGGCCAATGGACTAGAAATCACAGGTATTACTCATTCAGATGATTATTCGGGAATCCAGCCACTAAGTTATAATAGTGCGACCAGTCAAATCACCTATGGCGTATTGAATTATGCGCATCTGGAGGGATTTCCACAAACACCGAGCTATGCATCAGATGCTGATGCGAATACAGCCATTGGTTTAATCCAGCCAGGTGGAACATTTTACAATACCCCACAACGTGGTCAGATGTATTTTAATAGCACGACACATACCCTAATGACCTATTCAGGAACGCAATGGGTTACCGCACAGGGTCCAACAGGCACTCAAGGAACAAATGGAGTGACTGGATTACAGGGTCCAACAGGTCAGCGAGGTATTGATGGCACTCAAGGAACAAATGGAGTAACAGGTCCAACGGGTCAAGCAGGATCACAAGGAGTCTATACCATTAGTTCATCCGGTACAACACAATCATCAGGTGTAATTACATTAAGTGATAATACAAGTAATGTATATTTACTAGATGCTACAAATTTCCCCAATAATACATCTCTTGATGGAATTTCCAATACAGGAGTGAATGGTCGTGTCATTACATTAATTTGGACAAGACAAGGAGGTCCAGCGGATAAACTAGTATTTAACAATAAAAACAATGGCGCATCATCTGGTCAGCAGTTTTTCCTAACAGGGAATGGACCCGTGAATGTGAATACGCAGGGCACGATTACCTTTGTGTATGTTTCTGCCATTTCACCAGGATATTGGGTTCAAATTGGAAGCACCTAATAGGATGTTTCGATCGAAACTAGCGCGATATCATACGATCGAATGTCAACAGGTCATGCCTGCTCCTGTAGTATTAATTCATTCCTTACCATGTACGAAACCAACTCCCATTCTAGAAATCAAACCGCCTCTTTTTCCCTTTCCACAAGCACCATGTGATCCAACCGTTATTCCGATCGAAATTGCGACATGGCCACCGTTGGCCAATCCTCCACCAGGAACAATCTTATCCAAGGCGCCAGGATTTATTCCATCTGGATATTTGACATGCGATGGATCCGCAGTATCACGAACCAGATATGCTAAGTTATTTGCGGTGATTGGAACCTATTATGGAGAAGGTGATACGGTAACTACATTTAATCTACCAAAACTTACAAATGATTGTGATCCAAATACAATTTACATTATCAATTTCGATACACAGGATTTCCTTGATAATCCAGGCACCGACTCAGGTTCAGGAGTGAGTACGGGTGGAGGTGGAGGTGGTGGTAGCTCCGCTCTACAAATTTTACCTTATCCAATGGATTTTATTCCACCACCAGGTACAATTTTACATAATACAATGAATTTTCTTCCTCCAGGCTACTTATTATGTAACGGTTCAGATGTATCACGTGAGACATATAGTTTATTATATAATATGATTGGAATTTACTATGGGGCAGGTGATGGTTCAACTACATTTACCTTGCCGAATCTAATTACATCACAAAATTATCCATTTGAATACATTATACGTTATGAAATCCAAATGATTCCATGCGTAACCATCACACCCAACTTGACCGTGTCTGGTCTGACCATTCCAGATGCCCAAGTTTTCAGTTTTACATAATGAACTCCTGTAAAATATATTAAAAACATAAATCATATATTCATGTTTTTAAGATTAATTCCGGTTATCCCGGTCAAGAAAAAATTGAAATCATCTCCAAAATTTTAATCTCGCCCTAAAGTATAAAAGAATGGTTTACACGACGACATCAGCCCAGTTTACTAAAGCTGGAATTACTGTATCATATACTGATACAACTGGCGCGGCCTCTAGCCAAAACATCACGTTTGCGAACAAGGTGTTGAATTTGGACAGTGGCCTGAATGTGAGCTCTGGTAATGCGTATTTTGCGGGAACAGCGGAAGTGGTAGGTGCGGCCAAGTTAGATAGCACATTGGATGTGACAGGCGCGTCGCATCTTCATAGCAGTTTGTTGGTGGATGGACCGGCTGTTATGGGAAATTCATTACAGGTGGCGGCGGCTACCAATTTGGGAAATACTCTTGCGGTGGCAGGAGCGGCTTCGATGGCCAGTACGTTGGCCGTGACGGGTGCAGCCTCGTTGAGCAACACGTTGGCGGTAGCGGGTGCGGCTTCGATGGCCAGTACGATGGATGTGACAGGCGCGTCGCATCTCCATAATACTCTGTTGGTTGATGGTGCGTCCAAGATGGGATCATCGTTGGAAGTAGTGGGTGCTGCCAAGATGGACAGCACATTGGAAGCGGTTGGTGCTGCCACCATGGATAGCACGTTGGATGTGAACGGCGCGTCTCATCTCCATAACACTCTGTTGGTAGATGGTGTTGCTACTCTTGGTTCTGCTTTGGATGTGAAGGGAGCTTCTCACCTGGAGAATACGCTGTTAGTCGATGGCGCAGTTACACTGGGTTCATCGCTGGCAGTAGCGGGTGCTTTCTCAATGGGAAATACATTGAATGTAACAGGATCTACTACTCTTGGTTCATCTCTTGAGGTGGTGGGTGCGGCTCAGATGGATGCGGCGTTGGATGTAAAGGGTGCTGCCCACTTTGAGAACTCCATGTTGATTGATGGTGCTGCCAGTCTTGGATCGTCTCTCGCTGTTACAGGTGTTGCTTCATTTGCCAATACCATGGATGTAACAGGTGCGTCTCATCTCCATAACACTCTGTTGGTCGATGGTGCTGCGGCTATGGGAAGTACCGTTACTGTAACAGGAGCAACCACATTAAACGGTGGAGTAACCGTGAATGGTGGTTCTTCGTTGAATGGTGCGATTAATGTGTCAGGTGCGGCATCGGTAGGAGGTGCTCTGTCCGTGACAGGCAATGCTACCTTGAACAGTGCGGCGGACATTAAGGGAGCGGCTCACCTCGAGAACACGCTGTTGGTGGATGGCAATGCGACTCTTGGATCGGCGTTGGATGTCAAGGGTGCTTCTCACTTAGAGGGCTCATTGTTGGTCGATGGTGTTGCCAGTCTTGGATCTTCTCTTGCGGTGTCGGGCGCAGTCTCGATGGCTAGTACATTGGATGTGACGGCTGCGTCTCACCTCCACAATACCTTGTTGGTGGATGCTGCTGCCACTCTTGGTTCTTCTCTTGCGGTGGCAGGCGCGGCTTCGATGGCCAGCACATTGGATGTGACGGGCGCGTCTCATCTCCACAACACTCTGTTGGTTGACAGTTCCGTCACCATGGGTGATTCGCTTTCTGTATCAGGCGCGGCCTCTGTTGGAAGCTCGTTGGATGTGGAAGGTTCTACTATACTCCATAACTCTCTCGATGTCACTCTTGCGTCTCATCTTCACAACACTCTGTTGGTCGATGGCGCAGCCAAGATGGGATCATCATTGGAAGTAGTCGGTGCGGCCCAGATGGATGCGGCGTTGGATGTCAAGGGTGCGGCTCACTTCGAGAACTCGATGCTGATTGATGGTGCTGCCACTCTTGGTTCGACTTTGGATGTCAAGGGAGCTTCTCACCTCGAGAACTCATTGTTGGTTGATGGTGCGGCATCGCTTGGTTCCTCTCTTGCGGTGTCGGGCGCAGTCTCGATGGCTAGTACATTGGATGTGACTGCTGCATCTCACCTCCACAACACCCTGTTGGTGGATGCTGCTGCCACGTTAGGTTCGACCTTGGATGTCAAGGGAGCTTCTCACCTCGAGAACACGTTGGCGGTGGATGGTGCTGCCACATTGAATAGCACCTTAGCGGTTACAGGAGCGGCCTCGATGGCGAGTACCTTGGCAGTTACAGGAGCGGCCTCGATGGCCAATACCCTCTCCGTATCAGGCGCAGCCACTTTCCAGAACAATGTAACGGTTAATGGCAATTTGACTGTGTTGGGAAATCAGACATTGATTAATACCAACTCGTTAGAAGTCAAGGACAGTGCGATTTTGATCGCTGATGGCAATGCAGCGGATGCCATCCCAGTGGGTATCCAGGTTCAGTATCAGCCTTCTGGTTCTAATTCGGCATTGTATGCGGGTATGAAGCGTCGTCCGCAGACGGGAGAGTTCGTCTTTTTCAAGGATTCTGCGAATACCATCGAGAATTCTGGAAGTTCTGGATCTGCTCCAACGGTAACATCGTATCAGATGACATGGATATCCGATCAAAATGATAGCTTTATTTTGGATAATTCGAATACATCACCACTTTCTGGTATTAGTTCAACAATGCCTCAGCGCGTTTCAGGTGGAACTCAAGTACAAGGATACAGCTTGCCAGCAGGTACGTATAACTATTCCGCAACATATCGTTTGGATGACAATTATGCTTCGCCGATTGTTATTACAAACGCAAGTAATGTGTGGGATAATCCGACTAGCCCGACAAGTACTCCTGCCAATATTATTTGCACAATTGTTCCAGCTGCGCCTCGTTGGTCATCAGGAGGACCCTTTACTGGATCATTTACTTTATCCCAACCGACTGTAATTTATGCTGGTAACCCAGACAATTACTATATGGGAGGAACAATGGTGGCATTGAACCTTACATTGGTATCATCTCCTGTCCCATCAGACATCTACGCAACCTTGATGGCGGATGGATTTAACTGCGCTTCAGATGCTCGTCTCAAGAAGAATGTTGTTGAACTGGATGGTGCTCTGTCCAAGATTGATGCCATTCGTGGTGTTAACTACAATTGGGTAGATGCCTCTCAGCCACAGGACCTACAGATTGGTGTGATTGCTCAGGAGATTCAGGCGGTTTATCCCGAGTTGGTCAAAGAAGGTGGTAATGGATACCTGTCAGTCGATTATCCGAAGTTGACCGCTGTTCTTCTTCAGTCTGTTAAGGAGCTGAAGGCGATGGTTCTTGCTCTTGCCAATAAGCAGTAAATATCAAAATAACAAAATAAGCATGTAAGCGAATACCCGTCGTAAAAACACGTGTGTAATTATACACACAATAATACAAATTACATTATAAAAATGATATAAATTATAACCGCATATAACGATTTTTTACAATCAAACATTATCATAGACATGGGTCATCTCTATGATAAGTTCAAACGCATCATTTCTCTTACAAATAAATGATAACTATATATTTTTAAGAGGATTACATTATTCTAATAATATAGTAGTGTAGTAATGTCATACTTCCCACCACCGTATCAAACGTGTGGTCTGCCGTACCCCACGGCGCCTCCTTATGGTCCTCCCATTTCTTATGGGGCGACTACGGTTCCATGTATCCGTTTATCGGGTCCTACTGGATCAATGGGTGAAATGGGACCGATGGGACCAACGGGGTATAGTTACGCGATAGGAACAGGTCAAACAGGTACTACGGGTGCGATAGGACCAATTGGCCCTATTGGTCCTACAGGTCAATTAGGAACTGGTCCTACAGGTTTCACGGGTGTTACAGGTTCGTTGGGTCCAACGGGTCGCATGGGCCCAATGGGTCGAACCGGCTATCAAGGCTCAACAGGACAACAGGGTCCAACAGGACAACAGGGTATTCAGGGTATTCAGGGTCCACAGGGTATTCAGGGCCTAACTGGATATACAGGTCCAACGGGCTCAACCGGTTCGATCGGTTCGACGGGTGTAACAGGTTATACAGGAACAATTGGAGCAACAGGTCAACAGGGCATTCAGGGTTCAACAGGAACAACAGGTTCAACAGGACCGACAGGTCAAACAGGTCCAACAGGACAAACAGGAAGTACAGGTTCAACAGGTACAGTGGGACCTACAGGATCGATGGGCCAAACAGGTCAGCAGGGTCCAACGGGTAAACAAGGACCAATTGGTATTCAAGGAGCAACAGGAATACGTGGAGGCATCGGTTTAACAGGTGCGACAGGTTCAATTGGTCAGCAAGGTACAACGGGTCATCAAGGTCCAGTTGGAACGGTCATTATCGATAGTGTACCAAATTATGCGGCACTTCAAGCATATGATACAAGTAATTTATTGTATGGACAAGGTATTATTCAAGAAGATACAGGACATTTACAAGTATATCAGGGTAATTATGGTGGTAGTATTCAGTTAGTAAGTGCGAATCAACAGTCAATTACATTTTCACCAGGAATTGCGATAGGAACCAGTGATGTAACAATTGAAGGATGGATGAAATTAACATCCGCCAACTATCCAATTGTGGTTGTAGGAACAAACTATGTAACTGCAAATCATCAATTTGTTCTCTATTTTTTGTCGAGTACACTTCTTCAACTTCAAGCAGAAGCAGGTCCATCCGTGGTATGGAATGTGCCGGCACTAACAACAGGTGTGTGGTATAATATTGTGGTTCAACGTTCAACAAGTTCATTTACATGTTGGATAAATGGTACACAATGTACTATTCTTGCATCGGATTTCAGTGGTTATCCATCACCATTTACATTTACAGAATCCATTAATACGATTGGATATAATACAGCAATTACATCATATCCAGATATCGAATTTACAAATTATAGAATAACATTACAATCATTATATGATCAAACACAGACTACAATTTCAGTTCCGACTGTTCCCTATCAGTTACAAATGGGAAATCAATTGTTATTAGGTGTATTTTCGTTAAATAATGCGTTTGTAGATTCGACAGGTATTCAAACAATCACATCATTGAATGATCCATTATATACACCTGAAAGTCCCTTTCCAAATAATGTATGGAATGATGTGGGATTGATTGTAGGTCATCAAGGTGTAACAGGTTACACAGGACCGACAGGAAAACAAGGACCCACTGGTCAGACAGGTTCAACGGGTCCTACTGGACAAACAGGTTCAACGGGTCCTACTGGACAGACAGGCTCTACAGGTCCTACAGGTTCTACAGGACAAACAGGTTCAACCGGTTCAACAGGTCCTACTGGACAAACAGGTTCAACCGGTCCTACAGGACAAACAGGTTCAACCGGTCCAACTGGAAAAACAGGAGCAACAGGAGCAACAGGACAAACAGGTTCAACCGGTCCAACTGGAAAAACAGGAGCAACAGGAGCAACAGGTATTCAAGGACCGACAGGTTATACAGGTGCCCAAGGTACAGGAGCAACAGGTATTCAAGGACCGACAGGAACAACAGGTCCAGCAGGAATATCAGATCATTATTTGACATCAACTACATCGATTCTTCCCATTTCTGGAATACCATTTGATCCATATAATGGCCCTTTTCCAATTTATCTTCCTGTAGCAACGAAATTGGCCTATATTTCTGGAAACTCACTTGTTGTAATCTCGAAATTGAATCCAATGGTCCGATTTGAAGCGATTGTCAGCTCTTATAATTCAGTAACAGGAGCATTATATGTTGATAATCTTGAAAATGTTATAGGAACATTTACATCAAATTCATATTACAATGTGAACTTGAATGGCATTGATGGTTCAACAGGTGCGACAGGTCAAACGGGTCCGATGGGTTATGGAGCAACCGGTCCAGTTGGTCCAGCAGGCCCTGTTGGACAAGTCGGTACATTATCGATGTATCCACTTGTGAATCAGGTAATTGAACCTCCTAATGAAACGGGTATTGTATGGGGTTCGATTGATTATACTCAATCGGAGGGAAATACGAATCTTAGTTATAATTCGGATGGTACATTTACAAATGTTGTTAATACAACAATTCCAATTTTAGTAGAATATACGCTTTCTACTTCGGCAAGTGTACTAAATAGTATTTCCTATATTCGAATCTTGGGTTCGAGTACACAATATGGAACCATTTATACAACAAATGAAGTTTTTACAAATTCATATACGATTTTATTGCCATCAGGTGCTACATTTGGTATATACTATCGAAATACATTTGAATCGACGATTTATACAAATTCTAATCTTTCTATCACATTATTGACGGCGGGTCAATTGGGTCCAACAGGTTACACTGGTCAAACGGGAACCACAGGAACCACAGGTCCAACGGGTTATACAGGTCCAACGGGTTATACAGGTTATACTGGTCAAACAGGAACCACAGGAACAACAGGTCCCACAGGTAAAACAGGTACAACGGGTCCAACAGGAACCACAGGTCCAAAAGGTGATCGAGGAGACACAGGTCCAACAGGAACAACGGGTCCCACAGGAACAACAGGTCCTGCTGGTTTGAATGGTATTACAGCGGGTTTGATTTTATATTTAAATCAAGGTGATACCATTGTGATTGAAGAATATAGTGATAATGATGAAAATGATCCGAATGATAATGATGAATATTCATCTATGTCAATTACTCCTAATGTAATGTCAACAGTAATCGTTCAATCTGTATTATCGGCAGGAGTAACCAATATTGCGAATTTTGCGATTCCAGTTGTTTCATTAAATGTTCCTCCATTTATTCCAACGGGTTTGTGGGACATGAATCTATTTGCGAGTGCGAATGCGCCAGCAGACGATAATCTTGCAACAATTTATTTTGCCCTATATGGATTGAGCGTGGGTGGAACAGAAGTACAAATTGGTAGTAATTCAACAATCGCAGAAATTACATCAACTGATATGGCAGAATTGGATATGACAACATTAATTACCTATACTGATATTTCGATGTATACTCATTTGATTGTTAAAATTGTAGCGATTGCTACCGCTCCAGCAACAATTAATACCTATTATCAGGGTAATTCCAATTATTCCCATATTCATACATCATTTGGTGTATTAGGTAGTACAGGACCTACAGGAACGACAGGCTCTACTGGTGTAACAGGTGCAACGGGACCTCTTGGAACAGGTCCAACGGGTTCAACAGGTTACACTGGATATACTGGTTACACTGGATATACTGGTTACACTGGATATACTGGTCCAACAGGTTACACAGGAACCACAGGAACGACAGGTCCTACAGGTACTACAGGAACTACAGGAGCAACAGGAACCACAGGTCCAACAGGTTACACAGGAACCACAGGTACTACAGGTCCTACAGGAACCACAGGAGCCACAGGTCCAACAGGTCCAACAGGAGCCACAGGTCCTACAGGAGCACCTGCCTTGTTTAATTATCTTGGCGATTATGATGTAAATACATCATATCAGATTGGAGATGTAGTATCATATCAGGGTTCTACATGGTATGCTATTGAGCCAAATCAATACTTATCTCCACCAATGTATCCTAGTGTATGGTCATTATTTGCTTCGATTGGAGATACAGGACCGACTGGTATTCAAGGACCAACAGGTGATCGAGGAGATACAGGTCCAACGGGAGAGCAAGGTATTCAAGGTGTTACAGGAGAACAAGGTCCCACAGGAGAACAGGGTCCAACAGGTCAACAGGGCATTCAAGGTAATACTGGAGATACAGGTCCCACTGGAGAACAGGGTCCCACAGGTCAACAAGGTCCAACGGGTCAACAAGGCATTCAAGGAATGACAGGTGAACAAGGTCCCACTGGTATTCAAGGAGAGCAAGGTCCAACAGGTCAACAAGGTATTCAAGGAATGACAGGTCCCACAGGCGAACAGGGTGCAATTGGAGATACAGGAGCAACAGGAGAAACGGGTCCAACAGGTCTACAGGGAGCAACGGGTCCAACTGGAATCCAAGGTCCCACAGGAGAACAGGGTCCCACTGGTATTCAAGGAATGACAGGAGAACAAGGCCCTACAGGAGAACAGGGTCCAACAGGTCAACAGGGCATTCAAGGTAATACTGGAGATACAGGTCCCACTGGAGAACAAGGTCCCACAGGTCAGCAAGGTCCCACGGGTCAACAAGGAGAACAAGGTCCCACGGGTCAACAAGGCATTCAAGGAATGACAGGAGAACAGGGTCCAACTGGAGAACAGGGCCCCACAGGTCAACAAGGCATTCAAGGAATGACAGGAGAACAGGGTCCAACTGGAGAACAGGGTCCAACGGGCGATCGTGGAGATACTGGTCCAACAGGTCAACAAGGTATTCAAGGTCCCACAGGAGAACAAGGTCCTACTGGTCAGCAGGGTCCCACAGGTCAACAGGGCATTCAAGGTAATACTGGAGATACAGGTCCCACAGGAGAGCAGGGCCCCACTGGTCAGCAAGGTATTCAAGGAATGACAGGAGAACAAGGCCCTACAGGAGAACAGGGTCCCACTGGTCAACAAGGAATACAGGGTTCCACAGGAGAACAAGGACCTCAAGGAGATACAGGAGCGACTGGAGATGTAGGTCCCACAGGAGAACAGGGTCCCACAGGAGAACAGGGTCCAACAGGTCAACAAGGTGAGACAGGTCCTACAGGAGAACAGGGTCCCACAGGTCTACAGGGCCCCACAGGTATTCAAGGTAATACAGGTGAGACAGGTCCTACAGGAGAACAGGGTCCTACAGGAGAACAAGGACCTACAGGTCTCCAAGGCCCGACAGGAATTCAAGGTAATACTGGAGATACAGGTCCCACAGGAGAGCAGGGCCCCACAGGTCAACAGGGTATTCAAGGAATGACAGGAAGTCAAGGTCCCACGGGAGAACAAGGTCCCACAGGTCAACAAGGTATCCAAGGACCTACAGGTCAGCAAGGTCTGACAGGAGAACAAGGTCCCACAGGAGAGCAAGGCGCAATTGGAGATACAGGCGCGACAGGTGAGACAGGTCCCATGGGTCCAACTGGAGAACACGGACTTACAGGAGAACAGGGTCCAACGGGCCAACAGGGACCTACAGGTCAACAAGGACCAACAGGAGATCTGGGACCGACAGGACAGCAAGGTGATATTGGTCCGACGGGTCAACAAGGTCCCACAGGACAACAAGGTATTCAGGGTCCAACCGGTTCACAGGGTATTCAGGGATTACAGGGATTTCGTGGAGATCAAGGAAGTACAGGACCGACAGGAGAACAGGGTCCCACTGGGGATCGTGGAGATACTGGTCCAACGGGTCAACAAGGCATTCAAGGAATGACAGGAAGTCAAGGTCCCACGGGAGAACAAGGTCCAACAGGTCAACAAGGTATCCAAGGTAATACTGGAGATACAGGTCCAACAGGAGAACAAGGTCCCACAGGTCAACAAGGTCCCACTGGTCAGCAAGGTATCCAAGGTAATACAGGAGAACAAGGACCTACAGGTGAACAAGGTATCCAAGGACAAACAGGAGAGCAAGGACCGATTGGAGATACAGGTGCTACAGGAGATATAGGTCCCACAGGTCCTGTAGGAGAGCAGGGCCCAACGGGTCAACAAGGTCCCACAGGTCAGCAAGGTATCCAAGGTAATACAGGAGAACAAGGTCCCACGGGTCAACAAGGTCCAACGGGTCTTCAAGGTATCCAAGGTAATACTGGAGATACAGGTCCAACAGGAGAACAAGGTCCCACTGGCCAACAAGGTGCCCAAGGACCAACAGGTCAACAAGGTCCAACAGGAGATCTGGGACCTACAGGTCAACAAGGTCCAACAGGAGAGCAAGGACCTACAGGTCAACAAGGCATCCAAGGACAAACAGGTGAGCAGGGTCCCACTGGGGATCGTGGAGATACAGGTCCAACTGGTGTAACAGGAAGTCAGGGTCCAACAGGAGAACAAGGCCCAACAGGTGAGCAGGGTCCAACAGGCATCCAAGGTAATACAGGAGACACAGGTCCCACAGGAGAACAGGGTCCTACAGGTCAACAAGGTCCAACGGGTCAGCAAGGCCCAACAGGTGAGCAGGGTCCAACTGGTTACACAGGAGAGCAGGGTCCAACGGGTCTACAAGGAATGACGGGAGAGCAGGGTCCAACGGGTCAGCAAGGCATTCAAGGACCGACAGGAGAACAGGGTGCAATTGGAGATACAGGAGCAACAGGAGAAACGGGTCCAACAGGAGAACAGGGTCCAACTGGTTACACAGGAGAGCAAGGTCCAACGGGTCAACAGGGTCCATCAGGAGAACAGGGTCCAACGGGTCAACAGGGTCCAACAGGAGAACAGGGTCCAACGGGTCAACAAGGAATGACAGGAAGCCAAGGTCCAACGGGAGAACAAGGCCCAACAGGAGAGCAGGGTCCAACGGGTCAACAAGGAATGACAGGAAGCCAAGGTCCAACTGGTCTACAGGGTCCAACAGGTGATCGTGGAGACACGGGTCCAACTGGCACAGAGGGTCCAATGGGTCCAACAGGATATCAGGGTCCAACGGGAGAAATGGGTCCAACAGGAGAACAGGGTCCCACTGGTATTCAAGGTCAGCAAGGAATAACGGGTCCAACTGGTGAATTTGGTGCGATTGGTCCAACAGGAGACACAGGTCCAACAGGTCAAATGGGACCAACGGGTCCTTCTGCTGTATTAGCTCCACTTGCGAGTGTATCATTTGTATTATCAATGAATCAAGTTGTTCAAACCAATATAGATACATTAGTACAATATGATACACTTGATACAGCACAGTCGATTGGAACCATATCTGGATTCTATAATCCAAGTTCATATCGGTTTACCAATACTTCGTCTACGCAGAATGTTTACTTTGTGAATGCTTCTGTAAATACAGGCAGTGTATATGTATCAGCTGTATTGAAAATTGTCAAGAATGGAACGGACACATTTTCATTAAATACAACCGAGAATGCTTCTGGCATAATTACAAGCAGTACCATTATATTATTGCCAAATGACTATGTTGAAGTGTATTATGCTCAGATTTCTAGCATGGAACAAACGATTGTTGCTACAGGCAGTTTGACACGTATTACGATTACCCAAATGGATCATATCGTTGGTCCAACAGGCGACCAAGGAGCAACAGGTCAGCAAGGACCAACAGGACAGCAAGGTGCAGCTGGTCATACAGGACCTACAGAAGATATTGGTCCAACAGGAGAACAAGGTCCAATGGGCCCAACAGGAGAACAGGGCCCAGTGGGACAGCAAGGACCAACGGGACAACAAGGTATCCAAGGACCAACAGGAGAAGAAGGGCCGACAGGAGAACAGGGTTCCACTGGTATTCAAGGTCCTACAGGTATTCAGGGTCCAACGGGACAACAAGGAATCCAGGGACCGACAGGAGAACAGGGACCAACAGGACAACAAGGAATCCAGGGACCGACCGGTATTCAAGGTGATAGAGGAGATACAGGTCCAACAGGAGAACAAGGTCCTATAGGAGAACAAGGACCAACAGGACAGCAAGGACCAACAGGAGAACAGGGTCCAACGGGAGAACAAGGAATCCAAGGACCAACAGGTATTCAAGGTAATACAGGAGATACAGGTCCAACAGGAGAACAAGGTCCCACAGGTATTCAGGGTCCCACGGGTATTCAAGGCCCAACAGGAGAGCAAGGAATCCAAGGACCGACAGGAGAACAAGGTCCAACAGGACAACAGGGTATTCAGGGACCGACAGGAGAACAAGGAATCCAAGGTCCAACAGGCGATGTTGGAGCAATAGGTGATACAGGTGCTACTGGAGAGACTGGTCCAACAGGTCCAACAGGAGAACAAGGACCTACAGGTCTAATGGGTCCAACGGGTCAACAGGGTATTCAGGGACCAACAGGTCAGCAAGGAGAGCAAGGTATCCAAGGTCCAACAGGTATCCAAGGTCCAACAGGTCAACAAGGACCAACAGGAGAACAAGGTCCAACGGGTCTTGAGGGACCAACAGGTCTTCAAGGAAATACAGGAGATACAGGACCGACAGGACAACAGGGTTCAACAGGAGAACAGGGACCAACGGGTCAGCAAGGACCGACAGGACAGCAAGGACCAACAGGACAACAAGGTATTCAGGGACCGACAGGTGAACAGGGACCGACAGGTATCCAAGGTCCAACAGGTGAACAGGGACCAACAGGACAACAAGGTATTCAAGGTCCAACAGGAGAACAAGGACAGACAGGTATCCAAGGTCCAACAGGTCAACAAGGACTAACAGGCGATCGAGGCGATACAGGTCCAACAGGTCAACAAGGTGAAATGGGTGAACAAGGTCCAACAGGTCAACAAGGTATCCAAGGACCAACAGGAGAACAAGGACCAACGGGACAGCAAGGGCCAACAGGAGAACAAGGACCAACAGGTCTTGAGGGACCAACAGGTATTCAAGGCAATACAGGAGATACAGGTCCAACAGGTCAACAGGGTCCAACAGGTCAACAGGGTCCAACGGGTCAGCAAGGTCAACAGGGACCAACGGGTCAACAGGGATTAACAGGAGAACAGGGTCCAACGGGTCAGCAAGGTATCCAAGGACCATCAGGACAGCAAGGTATCCAAGGACCGACAGGAGAACAGGGAATCCAAGGACCGACAGGTGATACAGGCGCAATAGGAGATACAGGTGCTACTGGAGAAACAGGTCCAACAGGTTCAATGGGTCCAACAGGAGAACAGGGTCCAACGGGTCAGCAAGGACCTCAAGGAGAACAGGGTCCAACGGGTCAGCAAGGACAACAAGGAGAACAAGGACCAACAGGCCTCGAGGGTCCAACAGGTCAACAAGGAAATACAGGAGATACTGGCCCAACAGGTATTCAAGGTCCAACAGGAGAACAAGGACCGACAGGAGAACAAGGATCTCAAGGAGAACAGGGTCCAACGGGTCAGCAAGGACTTCAAGGAGAACAAGGTCCAACGGGTCAGCAAGGACTTCAAGGAGTAACAGGAGAACAGGGACCAACGGGTCAACAAGGACCGACAGGTGAACAAGGACCTCAAGGAGAACAGGGTCCAACAGGTATTCAAGGCATAATGGGTCCAACAGGCGATCGTGGAGATACAGGTCCAACAGGTCATCAAGGACTTCAAGGAGAACAGGGTCCAACAGGTCAGCAAGGTTCAACAGGAGAACAGGGTCCAAAGGGAGAACAAGGTCCAACAGGTCTTGAGGGTCCGACTGGTCTAATGGGTCCAATAGGATATACCGGTCCAACAGGTCTTCAAGGTCCAACAGGATTTACGGGTCTTCAAGGACAAACGGGTTACATGGGTCCAACGGGTTTAATGGGTCCAACGGGATACATGGGACCAACGGGTGTGACTGGATTCACAGGTATTCAAGGACAAACGGGTGTAACAGGAATTACAGGAACGGCGGGTTCAACGGGAGCACAGGGTCCAACGGGTCTAATGGGTCCAACGGGTCTAATGGGTCCAACGGGATACATGGGACCAACGGGTGTGACTGGATTCACAGGTATTCAAGGACAAACTGGTGTAACAGGAATTACAGGAACGGCGGGTTCAACGGGAGCACAGGGTCCAACGGGTCCTGTTCGCAATCAGTTTGTTGCGGGGGTCGGTCCAAATATCATTGGTCTGACCTCCAATACTGCGTTGTTTATCTCGAATACAGTTCTTGTAACATCCACATCATCTACTGCGAAATACATGATTATGGTAAGCATGCAGGCACGTAACGTATCAGGCGGTGGTGATTATCTCCTCTCTACGATTGGTCGCACAGCTGGAAATACGGCTCCCACTACATCAAACGCGACGAATGTGGCGAACAACACACTCTTCTCAACAACGGACTTGCTAATTAGCTCTGTGAATACGTATTTGGCGGCGGGTTCGTGCTATTCATCTGGAACAGCAGTTGGAAACACGATTACGTTTGTGGATACTCCTGGTGTGGGAACATTCACCTACTCGGTTCGTGCCATTTCCAATGCAGCGTTATCACTTCACCAGTTCTACATTAATGTCATCCAAGTTAACTGGTAAGATACTAAAAATAAGATGATAGGTTAATTTTTAAAATTACCATATCATAGAAATGTCGTGTGGCGCGGAACTTTGTACTGCTCCTCAAATGGGTGGAAATCGTCGCACACGTCGTCGTGTGACAAAGAATAAAACGAAAAAAGGAGGTTGTGGATGTAATCGAGGCGGATATCGTGCTACAAAGAAAGATAAGAAGTATCTCCTTCTGTGGAAGAAGGGTAAATCGATTGGTTTTACCATGCGATCATCATTAAAGGCTAAAGGTCTCATTCCGCGCGCAAATGGTACCCGACGTGTTTCAAACAAGTATCGTTAAGCAATGATACAGGCAGCGCTATTGTCATTATGAAGGGCATGTCGATCCGAATCATTCAATCGTATTGCGTTCCATGATCCTCCACGAACATTTTCAACACCGTATTCTCGCATAGAAAGTTTTACATAAAAATCCAATTCATCAGCTTGTTTAAACGAATTGATCTTTTGGATACGAAGTGGTTTGTGAATCTGTGTCCATTGGGGTCCCAGTCCTTCACGATGTTCTTGTAATGCTTTTTGTGGATCAATTGCTTCGCCTACATAATATTTGCCATGCTCCAATTGTAAAACGTAAATGCTAGTCTGTGACATTCTACTAATGTGTATCAGAGTCTTTCCTTAAATTCAACGCAATATCTAAAGATACAGATTGTAGCGATGGATTATGATGAGGAAAGAGAGCAAGAAATCACATCAAGACGTGGATATCTATTAAAAGATTTGGCACGTGCTTTTATTCAAAATTTAGGAGATGCGGGATCGATCGCTTCAGGAAAGCTTCTCCATTTTACTGCGGATATGATAACATCCGGTGGGCTTCTGTTGTGGGAGAAGCTATGTTGGGAATATGCGTATGATCATATTGGTATGGCATCTCCTCGAATTTTTCACTATTTGTTACGTAAATTCAAGGAGGTTAAAGATAAATCGGCAAAACTAGCCTTTGATGCGTTTTGTCGTTCAAGTGAAGTTCAAAACCAAACTGCTGAAATCGTATTACTTCTTCAGAGTTGTCCAAAGAAAACAAAGCCAAAAATTCCATCTATACCACCTGCGACACATGAAAATGAAAATTGGTTACGTTCGGTTCTTCGAACAACCGATAAAGCGGCAGTAAGAAAAGTATGGCAACGAAATGGTGATTTAGAACAGATGTTACATGCGGGAAATGAGATGGTCTTTGCGATTACAGAGGGAGCAACAGAACGTGCATTATTTTGGGTACGATGGTTGATGGAAGAGGATGCGATCATACGAAAGAAATATAATTCAGGATTAACGACAATTGAACGTGGTCCACCCCATTTGAAAGGAGCACAACGGACATCGGTTGGATATTATATCATCTCCATTTTAGCGGAAGTCTATAAGGAATTTGCGGAAAAAGGAATGGTGCGAATGCATGAAGAGTTTCAAGCGTTACTGGATATTTATCGTACACCGGATCCAAGAAATACACAAAAACGAAAAATGGATACGATTGGTGTGATGATTCAAGTATTAACAGAAGTTCCAAAATGGAAAGTTCCTGCTGCGCCGAGTCTGGTACCGGATCCAACCAAGTTAGAGCGAATGGTAAGTCAAGCGGATTCTTTCTTTCGTGAAGTTCTTACTCTTCCTCTTCCAAGTAAGTTATTACCCGCAACGGTTACTGGATTGAGACAGAAGAAGGTTAAGGAGCCATCAAAGGAGGATCGATTGAAGCAACAGTTGGAGTTGATTGATCAGGCGGCGATGAGTTTTTATAAACTGTGAGTTTTTACAAAAAGCTTATAAAAATATGAAATATCATAGTTATATTAAGGAAATCCATCAAATTCGACAAGGGTACAATCATCACGACAACGACGGCCTTCATGGGGAAGATGATAAACGCCATGGGGGACACGAATAAAGTGGGTGTTGTTATGGACAGGAGTACGATAGTTTAATTTTAAGGTAAATAGGTTGCTCATTGTAATGAAGGCAATAGCGAAGAGGAAGAAAAGGAGAAAATGATCCATAGTTGATTTATGTTATAAACATAACATAAATCAAATTTTAAGAAAAATAACGTACCTTTTCTAAAAGCAAATTGTCTTTTGTGAGCTTTTTCTAAAAGCTCTTAATACAGTTCGTCGCGGTGCTTGCGTGAGTCCCATGTGCCGTCATTTAAATATTCTTCCTCTTCTTCTTGGTCATCTTCATATACATCATCTGCGCCATCGTCGGATAGGTAGGGTTCATCTGAGTTGGAACTCTTTTCTTCGTCGAGGTATCGTTCTTCGTCGCTGTCTACTTTCTTTCGATTCATGTTAGGAATGGATACCAATCCAGTACGTCGAAGGGCCATCTCATCCTTTGCAATTCGCAAACGTTCATTTTGCTCTAGTTGAGCCTTCATGCGTGCTTTTTCCGCTTCTTCTTTTGCCTTTGCTTCTTCTTCTTTCTGTTTGTCTGCCCAACTACGCGACAATTCGGCAAAACTCATTTTGGGAGTAATGGTAGTGGTTTGAAATTTTTTCCCACCAAGGGACGGAAAATCTTCCATAGAGGTAACGCTCGCAATGGTTTTATTTTGCTTGAGATTGATGGGGGCCAGAGAGGCAGTCGCAGAAGCAAGGGTAACAGGGGCCAATTTCGGAGCAAGTTGAGCAGGAAGGCTGGTATTGACCACAGGTTTCAGTTCCGCTCCCCAACGACGCGTTTCCGCCTTCGGAGCCTCCGCAACCTTAGGAGCGTCATTCATCTCAGATGCTTTCATGAAACGGGGGACGTACTTGGACATGTTTTTACTAGATAATTGCCGTGTCGCTTTGTTTAAGTTTGTATTGAGAAGTCATTTCAATTTTATTTAACTCATAAGTGTTCCATTTAAGTAGATTTGTGTAGGAGAGGAATTACAGTAAACAAAGTTATATTTAAAAGGATCTCGATCTGAAAAAACAGATGTTGATTCGCATGACAATACACTGATTGTGATCTCACTCACACTCTGTATGGAGTAACACATCTCTAAACTAGGATAAATGGCAGATAACAAGTCTGCTTCAGATACAGCAGTAGTCGAATCATGGCCAAAATATTTGCCATAATAGATAATATCAGGTGAACCAATCGTGTAGGCAAAATAAACGTTCATCTCTCTATCATGGAAAAACAGATTTAATCTTTATGTTTCCATTGATTTCCATTCATAAATATTTCAACAGGTTGATTACTCCAATTACAATATAAGGTATGAAATACATTTTTTTCATTTTCCGAAAAATAGTCAGTACTTTCACGTTGACTTGAAATGATTCCAACCCATACATTCTCTTCAGAGTTCAATGAATAGGTTTCTTTCCAAATCGGATAACATAGGTCTCGAATCTCAATATCTAGTCCTTCGTAATATCCACCAATCTTTCCAATGTATTTACCATGATACATAATATCATTTATTTTGTAAAAAAATACAACGATCATATCTAATAAGAGGATTTAATCTTGATATATGATTCGTTTACGCACAATCACCCATCCATTCATTGTAGAATCGGTTATCATCCAATTTTGATAATAAAGAATATGGTGTATTTGTTCAATTGAAAGATAACTATGAGGTAGGTACATTTCAGAGACTAAACCAGAAGTTAATAAATAAATCGCTTCTTCAATGGATAGCATATATGAATAAACGCTGGATGTGTTTAGATATCATAATCGGAATCAAAATCGGACTCAGATAAAGAAATACTATCGATAATTGAATCGGAGATCGAATCGGATTCGATCTCGGGACACCATTCGATCCCGCAATGAAATGCGGGACTCTCCGCAACTTCTAATCCATCCAATAAGGGTGTATCACGAATAAAAGAGGAAAGATCATTGGATTGATCGATCAGATCATGGATCTGGTCGGGACAAAATCCGATCACAATTCGCGCATGTTCTTCTTCGTTCATAACTTGAGAAAAGCTAGGAAGTAGGCATTTGATCTCAAATGGCGATCGGATCATTCCATTCAGATCATAGAGCATCGGGATAGACTCACGAAGATCCATCTCTGGAGTAATTTGAATTTCATATCCAAAAAATACAAAAGGAGTATAGGTCATTTCTATTTATGATTCGTATTATTCATCTTCAGGAGCTTCTCGCCAATGATTCCAATAAAACGTTCCATTTCTACGATTTCGCCATAGTGTTTTCGGTAATTGATTATAATAGGTGGTAGCACGAGAAGGTATCATCGATATTCGATCAATCGTAGGATGTTTTTTAACCGCACGTTCGATATCACTATAATCAATAATATTATCAAATAGACCAAGATTACACCATTCAAGAGAGGTGTTAGTAGAAAGCAGAGAGAGTAATTGTTTAGAAATTTGTTTGATCGTATTTTCATTATTTGAAACCAGTTCATATGCAGATTCAGGATAACTACCATAACTGGAGGTACATCCCAAATCTAATGAAGTTATATGATGTACATTCATAAATTGAAAGAGTTCTGGAAGAAAATGAAAGAGAAGGCGCACGTTTTTTTCGTAGACATCATCTTTTCTACGAGTGAGTGAAATGGTTTTGTCGCCTTTTACATTATACGATCTATAATAGAAGTAATCAATTAGTGTAAGAAATAGTCGAGCATTTTGTTCTTGTAAATGATATTTGAGTTGGTGATATATATTTTTAGTGGTACATGCTAACTCAAGCAATGTAGGAGTATCAAGAAAGGAAGAGAGTGTAGGAGGGAGTAAATAAATGGAATGGATATGAAATGGGGACAACATGGTTGTTTTGATCAACTAGATCGATTCCATTCAATTTTTTCAAATAAAAATACATAAACTAAACATGTTATTGTCTTTTTTGAATTTCATCAATATAACTTTGATATCGTTCCATTTGGCCACGAATGAGGGCAGATTCTTGTTCGTATTTTCGTGTAAGGTTGATCATTTTGGTAACGTATTGATCGCGATAACGACGATATTCTTTCAAATCACACTCATCACATTGTTGTTTGTATTTTTTATTCATAAAGGGAACAACCGTCTGTTCTAGAAACACATAAAGAGGCTGATAGGCAGTATAAATCTCATCGAGAGCTTTCTCATATTGAGTATGTGTGGTATGAGGTAATATACCTATGTAGGAGTTTAGGCTATTTTTATGAAATAGTTTCTTATTATATAGTGTAATACCGTTTAGATATCGTTCACGTTTATAAGGAATTATACTATGAATACTTTCATTATGATCTAATAAGGTCTGAACCAAATGATTATAGGCATCACATATGTCTGCCCGTTTTAATAACTCAGGATCACATTCTTGAATCATACTATAAATATGACGCGCCCAAGGAAGAGAACGTGGTATATTTCGAAGACTGGGAACGTTCCATTTAATTTTATTTTGTTTCTTTTTCCCTTTTTTAACGTTGTCAATTCGTTCATCTTCTATGCGTTTTTTCTCTTCGGCAAGTGTGGAGGATACTTGAAGCATGGATGGTTCTGGAGAACCAGGAAGAGTTTCAAGCCATGCCTCTACAGTAGGAAATAGTTTACTAAGAATAATTCCTTTTGATTCCCATACACCTTCTTCAAGAATAACGGCGGTATATGACTCATCAGTTGATCCGATTGGATTGTAGCGTAAAATAGAACCGATTTGAAACATCACTGTATCTTTTTACAATTTCAATTATTAAATCAAATTTTTGAAAATTGATTCATTTACTTATAAAAAAGAAGATAACAATGTATGAACTACAACAAGTTCCATATCAGCGCATTGAAGATCATCCAACCGTTAAACAATACTTTATGGCGGTAGCACCAACACTATATATCTTTCTTTCCAGTTCTACCACTTTACTTTATGCGTATCAGGCAAAAGGAGTAACATCATTAGAAAAAGATGCTCCTTCTCTTTCTACCCTTCTTTCATCCCTTATGATATTGTTTGAAATTGTTGTTATCTTCTATCCTACTCATGAGCGATTTGAAATAATACAATGGCTTATGGGAATCGTATTTCGAATTAATTTGGTTCAGTTTATTATTTCTGCGAGTTTTATCTCGTATGAATCAACGACAGACGATTACATGACG
>Ga0164297_10001765_pt1 | contig 22369 bp, 18 predicted proteins | sample GEODES058metaG_FD_113539 | JGI IMG/M metagenome (GOLD analysis project Ga0164297, IMG submission 113539) | Dystrophic lake water microbial communities from Trout Bog Lake, Wisconsin, USA - GEODES058 metaG | ecosystem: Environmental > Aquatic > Freshwater > Lake | place: USA: Trout Bog Lake... | reverse complement strand
GGATAATTGAAGCGGTGCACTTAATCCTGTTAAAATTAAACTTTTGATAAATGAACGTTTTTTCATTTTTTTTAATTGAATGATTTGATGATATTTTAAAATTCTGCAACAGCTTGAATCATTGCTTTAATATAACCATAACAAAAAGCAAAAGCCTGATTGCTGCTTCCGGGATCAGGATGTTGCGGAACATGATCCGGCATAACCATATAAGGATAATCAACTTCTTTTAATGTTTTTATAACTTGATAAAAATCCATATCGCCATTATCCGGATATACCTCTCTAAAATTATCCATTCCGCCTTTTATATTTCTTAAATGAATATTGAATATTTGTTTTCGTTCTCCTACCCATTTAATAATTGGAATGATTTCATTCTTAGGGTCTTTTAACCCTTCGGCTGTACTTCCCAAACAAAGATTAAATCCGTGATAAGGACTATTATATAATTTTGCAAAACGTTTAATTCCTTCAAAAACATCCGGACTATTCCATCTTGTTATTCCACGAAAACCCGGATGTGTTGGAGGATCTGCAATATGATTGGCCAATCTTACTTTATATTCTTCTGCAACAGGAATTAATCTGTCGAGCAAGTAAGTAATACGCTCGTACATTTCATCAATAGAAACAATTCCTGCAATGGTCAATGGTTCATTTTTTTTAATAGCCTCTTCATAATTCCATGCATGATCATATGTATTTCCACGATTTGGATCTAAAATTTTTCCGGTTCGCAATACTGGAAGAATCGTAGTGTTGTAATTCAAACAATAAACACCTGTTTTCCCTGCAACAGAAATCATTTGTTGTAAAATTTCAATCTCCCTGTCACGTTCAGGACTTTTTCCCAACATGATATTTGGAAATTCAACTTTATCAATACCATCAGAAGATAATGGAAAATGATAGGCATCTAATGAAATTCCATATTTTTCACACGCTTCTTTTTTCGCTAATGAATCTTCCATATTCCAACCAACACCCTTAATATATTTTGGCGCACCGCCATCAATATTAAATACACCGTTCCTCGCTTTAAATTCAAGATTCTCTTTCGTAGTACCACCTGTTTGACAACCAACTTTCATCAACACTTTTTTCTTTACTCCATTTTCTTTTTTTGATGTGGATGAAGCATAAGTTGTAAAGGAATATCCTAATACAGCTGCACCCAAAGAACCTGTTGCAAATGCTTTCACAAAGTTCCTTCTTTTAATATTTTTATTATTCAGTTGCTGTTTATTTTCATTCATCTTTTAAAGTTAAACAAACAAAATGAAAAGAATACATTGAAGCAACAGATAGATAATAAGTAACAGTCATCTGAGTGATGATTATCATACTTTTTTATGCATTCTATTTCTAATTTGCGCCTGTTTTCAACTGCTTGTCATGTCCTTGCAAAAAAAATATCTATCTCCAGAACAGTTTCCTTTTCCGGGTTCTGCTGAAGAAAAAGAAATATTCAAGCAGTTGCAGGAAAATTTTTCCCATCAATTTGAAAAAATATTTCCGGATAGGCTTGCACAAAAAACAATTGTGATTATTCCATCTTTAACATTAGACCAGCAAATTCTTTCAAAAGTAAAAGGGCATATTTATTATGAAGAAAGATTGCTTTGTTTATTGATGTTATTGCGAATGCCTGAAACAAGAATTATTTATATTACCAGTGTTCCTGTAGATCCGGTTATTGTAGATTATTATATTCATTTATTACCTGGTATTACAGGTTATCATTCCAGAAAACGCTTAAACATGTTAAGCTGCTATGATGCTTCTGTAAAATCATTAACAGAAAAAATATTAGACAGACCCAGATTAATGTATCGCATAAAAGAATTAATCCTTGATACAAACGCTACTCATATGACTTGCTTTAATGTAACTGATTATGAGAGAACTTTAGCAGTTAGATTGGGCATTCCCATTTATGGTTGCAATCCTGACCTGTTGAATTTCGGAACAAAATCAGGAAGTCGTCTATTATTTAAGAATTGCAATATCAATATTCCCAATGGATATGAGCATTTAAAAAATGAAGATGATATTTATCGGGCATTATTTTTATTAAAGCATAAGAATGCAGAATTAAGAAAAGCAGTGATTAAACTAGAAGATGGTTTTAGTGGAGATGGAAATGCTGTATACAATTATCCAACGAATACAAACATTGATCTGACTGAAGAAAATATTCGTTCCTCATTTCATACTCAATTAAAAGTAGTAGCTAAAGATGTTAATGTAGCTATCTATCTGAAAAAATTTAATGAAATGGGTGGTATTGTTGAAGAATTTATTGATGGAAAGATTAAAACATCTCCTTCTGTTCAATGTAGAATTAATCCTTTGGGTGATAGTGAAATCATCAGTACCAATGACCAATTGTTAGGAGGCGAAAATGAACAGGTTTTTTTAGGTGCTTATTTTCCTGCTGATGCCGAATACAGCAGTACAATAGCAGCAATAGGAAAGAGTATTGCAAAAGAATTAAGTATTCAAGGCGCTCTGGGAAGATTCTCTGTAGATTTTGTTTCAGTAAAAAAAGAAAATAAATGGATACATTATGCTATTGAAATTAATTTAAGAAAAGGTGGTACCACGCATCCATTTTTATTGCTACAATTTTTAACTGATGGCATGTATAATGAATATACAGGTGAGTACATCACTGCCAGTGGCAATATAAGATTTTATTTTGCTTCTGATAACATTGAGAATGAAAAATTTAAAGGATTATCTCCGCATGATTTAATAGATATTGTTATTCATCATGAATTATTATATGATAGTACAAAACAAGAGGGTGTTATGTTTCATTTAATCGGAGCTTTATCTCAATATGGTAAATTAGGAATCCTTTGTATAGGAAGTACCAGAAAAAGAGCTATTGAATATTTTGAAAAAATTATGATGGTATTGAATGAAGAATGTAATATCTCATCAATAAAATAAAAAATCATTCCTTAAATATTAGCAAGTGATTGGCTGAATGATTGCCTGATCACCTTGCAACTGCACCACCATCAATTGCCATATCTGCGCCCGTCATGAATGATGATTCATCAGAAGCAAGATACAATGCCCCCCATGCAATTTCCATTGCATCAGCCATTCTTCCTTGCGGAGATGTATTTGCAATCATTTCTTTCATTTCAGGACTTGAAACCATTTCTTCTGTCATAGGTGTTAAAACACCACCCGGGCAAATTGCATTTACTCTAATTTTATCTTTTGCCAAAGTAACTGCCAGATCTTTTGTTAATAACCGTAACCCGCCTTTTGAAGAACTATAAGCTGTTCCATTACCACCAACCAATCCTGCAATTGATGCAATGTTTACAATAGAACCACCACCCGCATTTCGCATATGCGGAATACAAGCCTTGCATCCTAAAAAAGGGCCCGTTAAATTAATGGCAATGACTTTACCCCATAGATCAATAGATGTATTTTCAATATCAACAAAACCGGGATAGATACCAGCATTATTTACTAATACATCTATTCGACCATAAAGAGACAATGCCAAATCAACTACTTTTTGCCAATCGCTTTGACTGGTAACATTATGCTTGATATAATCAATGGATAATCCTTCTTTCTTGGCCAATTCAACCCATAATTTTAATTTATCTTCTTGTATATCTGTTGCAATGACTTTAGCTCCTTCTTGTGCAAATAATTTTGCTTCAGCAGCACCCATTCCACCGGCAGCACCGGTTATAATGGTAATTTTATTTTTTAAACGTTCCATAAAAATGATTTAATTCGTTTTCAATAAAATTCGATAATCTTTATTCAACCAATGAAGTTACAAACCATAACTTACTTTAACAATGATGTATATCATTAATCAAATTGATTGTGCTCATTAAGCATAATAGCGAAGAGATTCTTTTAACTAAAATGCATATTCCGAATGAATCGAGAATATGCATTAATAAATCGTACCGAATAAATAGGCTATCTTAATATTTAAATACTTTTCCGTTTACCATTACTTCTTGAGTTGATTCATCAAAAGTTGCTTTATAACCTGTTCTAACCGCAGCATTCGTCATAATGGTTGCAATTGAATGAGAATACCCCGCTTCAACAGGAGCATTAGGTTGTTTTCTGTTTCTTACACATTCCATCCAATTGCGAACGTGATTTGATGTAAGTATATCTCCTCCTGTATTTGCAGAGGCAACTACTTTTTCACTCATATCTGATAAACTCAATTCAGGAAGCAAGTTTGCTTTCATATTCATTGCAGCTGCTTCTTTTTCATGTAATCCACCTTTTGGAGAAATTTTATTGGTAATCAAATTCAATTCTCCGCCATTTGAATAATAAATTTCTGAAGGGCTTTCATCTCCATTGTGCATGCGTGAAGAAAAGATGACTTGAAATTTATCATCTATTTTTTCATTATAATATTCAAACACTACTGTAGTGGTATCCCAATTTTTTCTACCATCTTTCCAAAAATATACGCCACCGTTTGCAACAACGGATATTGGATGTTTTAATTGACTGAACCAATGCACGGTATCAATTTGATGACTCATCCACTGACCGGGCATTCCTGATGAATACGGCCAGAACAAACGATATTCTAAATATTTTCTTGCATCAAAATTCTCATACGGCCGATTTAAAATAAATCTTTTCCAATCAGTATCTTCTTCTTTCAATTGTGCTACCAATGCAGGTCTTCTCCATCTTCCTGGTTGATTTACATTCCATGTTAATTCAACCATAGTAATATTCCCGAATTTTCCTGATTGAATAAAATCGGCCGCAGCTTTATAGTTTGCACCACTTCTTCTTTGCGAACCGATTTGAATAATTTTATTAGAAGCTTTTATTGCTTTTAATGCAGCACGATTATCATCCATTGTTTCTGCAAATGGTTTTTCAACATAAGCATCACAATTTCCCTTTACTGCTTCAATAGCATGCAATGCATGCTGAAAGTCTGCAGTACTAATAAAAACAGCATCAACCATTTTTGAATCATACAAAGCTTCATTGTTTTTATATCCAACAATATCATGTTGCATATTGGCTTTCCAAAATGCTGTTCCTTCTTCTCTTCTTTTTTTCCAGAGATCTGAAACTGCAACAACATCAAAATTTAATTCTTTATAACATTTCATGAATGCCGGTGCATGAGAACTTCTGTGACGGTCTGAAAAACCCACCACTCCTATTCTTACACGATCATTAGCACCCATGATTCTTTTATAACTGCTGGCTGTAAATGCAATATTAGATAACATCACACCTGCACCTGCCATAGCAGATTGTTTGATAAATAAACGTCTTGATTTTTTCATATAAAGCAAAATTTAGTTTGTTGAGGAATAAAACTTAAAAGTGAGCCTTATTTCAATTCCGTAATTTTTATACTTCTGAAAGAAACATTGTTGCCATGATCTTGTAATAAGATATGTCCTTTTTCGGCCATACCGAAATTGGGCCATTTCTCATATTTACTTTTTGCAACCAATGCTAAAAAATATTGAGAACCTCTTTTGTAGTCTAACATCTTCCAGCCATTTAACCAATGTTCAACTGTATTATCAGGGCGAACGATAATCATTCCTTTATTCCATTCACCAATTTTTTTTCTTGCTCTCGGATTTTTGATGGAAGGAATCATATCATATAATGAGGCTTCTGTTCTGTTGCCAATGCTTCCTAATTTTGCATCTGGGTGCAGGTCATCATCTAATATTTGGTATTCCAAACCTATTGCTGAACCTGTATTGTGTTCACTTTCTGTTACAAAATATTTTACACCGCTATTGGCGCCGGGCGTTAACTTAAAATCAAATTGAACAATAAAAGCACTGTACTCTTTTTCTGTAACAATATCTCCGCCATTGGCAGATTCATTGCCCTGAGCACCCAATACACTTAACACACCATCTTTGATTTCCCAGCCTTTATCAGGAAAATGATCTTTGTAAACACCTCTCCATCCATTCGTGGTTTTTCCATCCCATAATAATTTTACGCCGTTATTAATTTCTTGCTGAGATAAATTATTAGGAATAAAATTCACCACAAAAATATTATCCAAAGGAGACGGCTTTATGTTCTTTGCTTGAATGCGTATATTTTTAAAATAAACTTTTTTACCTGCATCTTCAGCTTTACTTACCTGATGAACCTGTAATGCAAAAAATCCTTTTGTTGTAAGATCATCAACGATATTCGCCGCTGGTTTACCATTCAGGAATGTTCTGATTGAATTACCAATACATTCAATTCTTCCTTTATTCCATTGACCAATTTTAAATAATGATTTTGCCGGAGTATTATAATCCATTGTGTACAACCAATCCCTTCTTGCTTCATCATAAATGCCTGCAGTCCATGCACGTGGCGAAGGATCTATTTCATATTGATACCCATGCACTCTTCCATTATTATAGTCTGGCGTACTTTCACTTCTGAATTGAACACCCGAGTTCATGCCAACATCATTTACTTTAAATTCAAATTCTAAAATAAAATCACCATACACTTTCTCAGTTGCCAAAAAAGAATTGGGTTCATTCATAACAGTAGTCCCAACAATCATTCCATCAACAACTTCAAATTTAGAATGGCCATTCAATTGTTTCCATCCTTTCAAATCTTTTCCATTGAACAAATTTTCCCATTGCTGATTTTGTTGTGCAGAGATATCGTTCATTAAAACGATTAATGCAATAAGTGAAATAATTTTTTTAAGCATAACGTTAGATTAAGTAATAAAAAATTAATTGAACCTGTTTATATCAAAATTATAAATCAGTAATCGGTTGAAATTTAGGAACCAATAATTTCATTATACACCATGCAGTGATATAGGCCATTGCACTTATTACAAACATGATGAGATAAGCTGTTTGCGGATGATCTTTAAAATGATCAGTTAATCCTCCTGCTAATAATTGTACCAATACACCACCAGCACCTCCAGCCAATCCACCAATACCTGTTACGGAACCAACTGCTTTTTTAGGAAAAAGATCTGATACAGTTGTAAAAATATTAGCGCTCCATGCCTGATGCGCTGCTGCACCAATACAAATAACAATCAATGCAAAAATATATGCATTGCCCCCAAATAGAGAAGTATCGCCAAAATATTGAGTGGATAATAATACCAATGGCAACAATGAAATTAAAAACATAGCAGTCATTCTTGCTTTATAAGTTTCCATTCCCCTGTTGATAAATAACATAGGGAATCCGCCACCGGCAACACTTCCAATAATAGCTACTCCATATACAGTAAACAATGGTATCATAATCGCATGACCTTCCATTCCAAATTGTTTTTTCATATAGTCAGGCAACCAAAATAATAAGAACCACCAGATACCATCAGTTAAGAATTTGCCCAAAAAGAATGACCATGTTTGACGATAACTTAATAGTTTGATCCATGGAACTTTTATTTTGCTATGCAATTCACTTGCTACTGTATCATCGCTGTGTATATGATTATATTCTTCTTTGGTTAATTTTTTATGCTTGGCGGGTGTATGATATAATACAAACCAAAATAATAACCATATCAATCCAACAGCGCCTGTAATTATATAAGCCATCTTCCATCCGGCAATGGTGCCATCAAACCAAACTTTTGTTGCCACCCAAGGCACTAATAATGCAGCGATCATTGCTCCAACATTGGCACCACTATTAAATAATCCTGTTGCCAATGCTCTTTCCTTTTTAGGAAACCACTCGGCAACCGTTTTAATAGATGCAGGAAAATTTCCCGCTTCACCAATACCAAATAAACTTCTAATAAAAACATGGCCTGATACAGCTCTTCCGCAAAATGCATTTAGCATTCCCATCACTGACCAAAAAGATAATGATAATGCCAAACCTAATTTGGTTCCTATTTTATCAATAATGGCTCCTGCAAAAATGGTGACGCCTGCATAGCATGCAGTGAACCAGGAAGTGATTAATGCAAAATCAGTATTCGTCCAACCATATTCTTTGGTAAGAATAGGTTTTAGATAACCAATCACTTGCCTGTCCATATAATTAATAGTCGTAGAAAAAAAAAGTAATGCTACTATCGTCCATCTGTATTTACCAATTTTATTTGCAGGCATGATATCGTTATTATCGTTAGAATTTATTTTTTGATAGTAGCAATCAATTCTAAAACCTTTTTGGTTTCATTTTCAATCGTAAGATAATCTTTCACTTCCATTAATTTTTTACTGATTAGTTTACTACCCATCCCAACAGCACAAACTCCTGCATTAAACCATCCTTCAATATTTTCTTTTGTAGTATCTACACCTCCCGTTGGCATAAATAATAGTTTAGGAAAGATATCTTTAATACTGCTTAAATATTTTGGCCCCAACATATCTCCCGGGAATAACTTAATAAATTTAATACCTGCATTTTCTGCAGCAATAATTTCAGAAGGTGTCATACAACCTGGCGCATAAAAAATATCATTTGCTACTGCATAATCTGCAATCTCTTTTACAAAACCCGGACTAACCAAAAAGTCTGCACCTGCTTTTAAATAATCCTGCACTTGTTGTAAATTCTTTACAGTACCTACGCCCAATAATAATCCCGGCATTTCAATATTTCTAACTTCTACTAACTTACGAAAATTTTGTAAAGCAGCATCTCCGCGGTTGGTATATTCAATTGCTTTAACACCCGCTTTATAAACAGCATACAGCACTTCTATACTCACTGTTTCATCTGCATTAAAATATAAAGGAAGCATTCCTTGCTCAATAATTACGTCAATCACTTTTTTTGCGTTGCTCATATTTTTAAATTTTAACTTTAATCACTAATTTTTTGATATCTCCATCTCCAATCATTGGCGCATGCACATCTTCAGGAAAAAAAATGGCAAACTGTCCGTTAGTCAATTGAAAAAAAGTATCTGCCTCATCAAAATATAATTGAACATCCTTTTCTTCGTTATAACCTCCATTCGGAGTTATACATTTTTCTCTTGGTGTCCATCCAATGGTTTCTACGCCATTGATACATAATTGTATGTCGATATTTTTATTATGACATTCAAACTTGGACATGCTGGCGTCTTTTGTTTTTCCTGGATTGTTAGTAATGATAGATTTCAATCCTTCGCCAATATCTGCTTTGCCCGGTTCAACATTTGACAAATTCAATTGATTGATATAAGCAAATGCTTTTTCAAATAATGGATGCACCGAAAAATATTTCGATGCATTTTGTATAGTGTCTATAATCATATGCTTTAGCCCCAAAGGGAATTTAAATTGAAATAATAAATTAGATAGTACACTAAATGCCTGCTACCCTTTAGGGGTTGGAGGCATTATCTCTGTACTCTTCCGCTGCCATCACCTTTCATTAATTCTTTTACATCACTTAATGTTGCATGGTTCAAATCTCCGGGAATGGTATGTTTCAATGCACTTGCAGCCACGCCAAACTCAGCTGCATCAGGCATTTTCATTCCGGTTACCAATCCATAAATCAATCCACTTGCAAAACTATCTCCACTTCCTACTCTGTCAACAATACGAACGTTGTACTTTTTAGTGTGATAAAATTCTGTTCCATCATAAACCAATGCACTCCAACCATTATCACTGGCGCTATAACTTTCTCTCAATGAGGAAGCAATAAATTTAAATCCGAATTTCTCTTTCATTTGTTTAAACACATCCTTAAATCCATCTAAATTCAATTCACCTTTTGTAACATCAGTGTGTGCTGCTTTAAAACCCAATGTAGTATCTGCATCTTCTTCATTACCGATACATATATCTACATACTGACAAAGTTTTGTCATTACTTCTCTTGCTTTTTCTTTACTCCATAACTTTTTTCTGTAATTCAAATCAATACTTGTTGTGATACCTTTTGCTTTAGCAGCTTTCAACGCAGCTTCCGTTAATGCTGCAGCTTTATCGCTTAATGCAGGAGTAATACCGGTTGTATGAAACCAATCAGCACCATCTAATATTTTATCAAAATCAAATTCACTGATATCTACATCAGCAATAGATGCGCCTGCTCGATCATATATAACTTGTGATGCACGCATAGATGCACCGGTTTCTAAAAAATAAATTCCTAATCTATCCCCCCCTCGTGCAATGAATTGTGTATCCACACCATAACGACGCAAATGATTAATAGCAGATTGACCAATAGCATTATTCGGTACTTTGGTTACAAAGGTTCCATTCAATCCATAATTACATAATGCAGCAGCTACATTTGCTTCGCCTCCACCATAAGTTACATCGAATGAATCTGCCTGAACAAATCTTTTAAAATCAGGAGTTGATAATCTGAGCATGATCTCTCCTAATGTTACTACTTTCTTACTCATACAAGTTTCAGTTTTTGTTTTATTTAATTTTTTTTAATTTTACAATTGATGTTCTGCTAATATTTTCTCAATTTGATAAACCGTATTTTTTGTAGCATCCCCTTTTTCCTGCAATTTCCCAAAAGCCGCAGCAGCAGCGAATCCTATGATTTCTTTTGGATGATGATTGGAAGAGATTCCATAAATCAATCCAGCCATAAAGCAATCACCACTACCTACTTTATCTACAATTTTATTTGTTTTAAAAATGGGAGAAACAACTTGTTCATTCACATTATTCAATGCTGCATAATATTCTATCGCATGTTCTGTTCCATCAAAACGAAAAGTATTTGCTACCCATTTACAATCAGGAAATCTTCTGAAAATTTCTTGTGATGAATTTGTTGCTTGTGCTAAATAATTTTCTTGTTCATTATTTTTATGAATAGCAGCATCAATAGGAATATCTAACAATGTATTTGCTGCCCAAATATTTCCCATAATTACATTGCAATATTTAACCAATCCCGGCATTACTTCTTTCGGTTCTTTTCCATATTTCCATAACAATGAACGATGATTTAAATCAATCGAGATAAAAATATTTTTTTTTGATGCAGCCTCTAATGCTTCTTCACAAAGTGCTGCAGCAGATGCACTCACCGCAGGTGGAATTGCACTGAAATGAAACCAGGATACATCATTTAAAATAGTATCCCAGTCAACTACACCGGTTGATAATGTTGAGAAAGAAGAATATTTTCTATCAAATACATTTTCCTCGCTTTTCATATCAGCGCCTTCTTTCAAATAATATAAACCAATTCGTTCACCTGAATAAATAATGGGAGAAGTATCAATATTTTTTTGATCCAGATAACCTTTAATGTCTTTTGAAATAATATTATCCGGTAATGCAGTGCAATATTTTACAGGAAGATGCCAATTTGCCAAAGCCGTTGCTACATTCAGTTCTGCGCCACCAATAAAAACAGGCATTTGATTGGTGCGTAACCATTCACCCGCATTTGCAGGCGGCAATCGTAAAAGCAATTCCCCAAAACATAAGACTTTACTCATGGTTTATTTCAATTCAGTAATAGGTGCAGGATCCATATCAGTGAATGTATAATTCTCTCCTGCCATTGCCCATATAAATCCATAATTCGATGTACCCGTTCCAAAGTGAACACTCCATGGCGGAGAAATCACTGCATCATGATTCTTCATCACTACATGTCTCGTCTGTTGCGGTTCCCCCATAAAATGAAAAACACGTTGTTGTTCATTCAAATCAAAATAAAAATATACTTCCGTTCTTCTGGTATGTGTATGAGGAGGAACTGAATTCCATACACTTCCATTATTTAATACTGTTAACCCCATCACTAACTGACAACTTTGAATACCCTCTGCATGTATGTATTTATATATCGTTCGTTGATTAGAAGTTTCTACGGCACCCAATGCAACCGGCGACGCTTCTTCTTTTTTCATCAGTTGATTAGGATAAGTATGATGTGCCGGTGCAGACAATAAAAAGAATAAAGCAGGATTATTTTTATCTGCTGATGTAAATATTACTTCTTTGGTGCCTTTGCCTAAATACAAACAACTTAATTTTTCTGCATCATAACTTATTCCGTCTGCTTTAATCGAACCTCTACCTCCCACATTGATGATACCCAATTCTCTTCTTTCTAAAAAATAATCTGCTCGCAATTCCGGATGTGCTTGTAATGAAAGGCTTTGATGAATTGGCTTTGCACCACCTGCAATAACGCGATCGTAATGAGAATAAATTAAATTTATTCTATCATCCTGCATCAATCCTTCACATAAAAAATGTTCACGCAACTCTTCGGTTGTCATACCCTTCACTTCTTTCGGACTATTTTGAAATCTTATTTCCATTACGAGTTTAGATTGATAAATGAAACATTTTTATAACAAGTAAAATTAATTTATAGTTAGCAGGCTTGAATTTTATTTACGAAATCGTTTTCATTACTATTATTTTCATACACTTTCAACACAATTATTCAGTAACAGTCACCGGTTTACCAACACTACTCCATGAAAAATAATTCTTGGCATTATGATAACAGATATCCTGTATCACTTTACCGATCCATGGAATATCATTTGGTAATTCTCCATTCTCAACTTCTTCTCCAAATAAATTACACAACAATCTTCTAAAATATTCATGTCGCGGATAAGACAGAAAACTTCTTGAATCAGTCAACATACCAATGAACTTACTTAGTAAACCCATATTGGATAAGGCATTGATCTGTTTAGTCATCCCATCTTTTTGATCTAAAAACCACCAAGCACTGCCGAATTGAATTTTTCCTTCCGCACTGCCATCATTAAAGTTACCGACCATAGTAGCCATCAATTCATTATCGGAAGGATTTAAATTATACAGAATCGTTTTTGCTAATTTATTATCACTATCCAATTTATTTAAGAATTTAGACAATGCTCTTCCCTGAGAAAAATCGCCAATAGAATCCCATCCTGTATCCGGGCCTAATTGTTGCAGCATTCGTGAATTATTATTCCGCAATGCACCCAAATGAAATTGTTGCACCCAACCTTTTTCCCAATCCCATTCTGCAAAATGAACCAACATGGCAGATTTAAATTTGCGTTGTTCTGTATCATTCAAATGTTTGCCTGAATGAATTTTAGTGAAGATGGTATCAATTTCCTGGCCCGTAAATTCTTCTGCATAAATTTCTTCCAGTCCATGATCACTTACACAACATCCCATCGATGCAAAGAAATCATGACGGTTTTGTAATGCATATAAAAAATCATCAAACGTTGAAATAGAAATATTGGTAACCGCTTCGATCTTTTTTACATAAGCATTGAATTTATCTGCATCATTTACATTCATTGCATTATCCGGGCGAAACGCAGGCAATACCGGAATCTCAAACCCATCTTCTACTAACTGTGCATGAAATTCCAATGAATCAATCGGATCATCTGTGGTACAAATCGTTTTCACATTCATCTTGCGCAATAAATTCTTAACTGAATATTCTTTCGATCTTAATTTTTCAGAACATTCATCATAAATTTTTTTGGCTGTATCTTCATTCAATAAATCATGCACATCAAAATAACGTTGCAGTTCCAAATGTGTCCAATGATACAATGGATTACGTAATGTATAAGGAACAGTAGCAGCCCACTGCTTAAACTTTTCAAAATCAACAGCATTACCTGTAATAAATTTCTCATCAACACCATTGGTTCGCATAGCCCGCCATTTATAATGGTCGCCATACAACCAAATCTGGGTAAGGTTTTCAAAGTTTTTATCTTCTGCAATTTGCTGTTGCGGCAAATGACAGTGATAATCTATAATAGGCATGTTCTTCGCATACTCATGATACAATAGTTGAGCAGTTGTATTGTTCAACAAAAAGTTCTCGTCTAAAAATTTTTTCATATTTACGGCTTTAATTTTTCAATGATGCATCCTTGCGTCGCACACTTCAACGCTTTGTTATTTATGCAGCAATTGAAAATATTATTTACAATTATTTATTTACGCTTATAAACTCACACCACGCTTCCATGGAATAAAATCATCCTGATTTAATTGTACTGCTTTCGGAATAACTTCTCCACTGGCAGCTTTAATACAATATTCCAATATCTCTTCCCCCATTTGCTCAATGGTTTTTTCTCCTTCAATCACCGCACCTGTATCAATATCAATTATATCACTCATTCTTTTCGCAAGCGAAGAATTGGTTGCTACTTTAATTGTTGGACAAACCGGATTACCTGTTGGTGTTCCCAAGCCAGTAGTAAATAAAATTAAAGTTGCACCACTTGCTGCTTTACCTGTTGTTGCTTCCACATCATTGCCAGGTGTGCAAACCAAACTCAATCCCGGCTTTGTTGCAGGCTCTGTATAATCCAATACATCTACAACGGGTGATGTACCACCTTTCTTTGCAGCACCTGCACTTTTTATAGCATCAGTTATCAACCCATCTTTAATATTGCCCGGAGATGGATTCATGTGAAAACCAGAACCTACTTTTAAAGCAGATTCATTATATGTTTTCATTAAATGAATAAATTTATTTGCTGCTTGTTCATCTTTGGTTCTGTCAATCAATTCTTGTTCAACACCGCATAATTCAGGAAACTCTGCTAATAAAATTTTTCCACCCAATGCCACTAACAGATCAGAGCAATAACCTACTGCTGGATTTGCGGAGATACCGCTGAAACCATCGCTGCCTCCGCATTTAACGCCGATTGTCAATTTATCTAATGATGCTGGCTTGCGTTCTTCTTTATTAATTTCTATCAACCCTAAAAAAGTTTGCCGAATCGCTTCAGTAATTAATTGTTCTTCGCTTTGCGATTGTTGCTGTTCAAAAATGTGTAAGGGTTTATTGAAATAAGGATTACGTTCTTTCAAATCATCCAACAAATTTTGTACTTGCAAATTCTGGCAACCCAAGCTTAAAATAGTTACACCACCTACATTGGGATGATCAGCATAAGCAGCTAACAATTTTCCCAACACTGCAGCATCCTGTCTGATACCACCACATCCTCCTTGATGATTTAAAAATTTAATACCATCCACATTTTTAAATATGCGGTTGGTATGAACAATAGAAGCGGTTACATCTAATGAAGCAGTATTAATATTTTTTCCGGAAGTATATAACTCTTTTAAGAGTTTTGTTTTCTGTTTATATTTTTCTGTTACTGCATAACCTAATTCATTATGCAATGCTTCGCGTATCACATCTAAATTTCTGTTCTCACAAAAAACTGTAGGAATAAACAACCAATAATTGGCAGTGCCTACGCGTCCATCACTTCTGTGATAACCATTGAATGTTCTTCCTATAAACTTTGAAACATTCGGTGCATGCCATTCGTAATGCGAGGCACGATAAGCAAAGGGTTCAGCAGCATGTTTTAAATTTTCTGTACTCATCCTTACTCCTTTCACTACATCATATTGCACTTTACCTACCAACACACCATACATGGTTACAGATTCACCTTGTTTCATATCATATTGATAGAACTTATGTTTAGCAGGAATATCTTCCTGCAAAACATACTCGACTCCATCCAATGAAACCGCTTCGCCTTTGCTTAAATTTTGCAAAGCAACAATCACATTATCTTTCGGATGTACTTTTAATATTTTTCTTTTCATTTTTTTGTTGAAATTTTACTTGAATGATATTGTTGCAAAGTTGCAGCAACACCATTCTTTAAAAATAATTCTAAATACTGAATAACCTTTTCTGAAAATCCACTCAGCGCAGAAAGATCGGTACCCCATAAAGATTCAGCCGATAAAATTTTTATTACAACGCTTTTATAATCATTACTCTCTTTCCATATTTTATTCAATACACTGGCATAATCATCTGTTATCTTATATCCTTTGTCATTCAACATTCCAACGTATTCATTCTTTTCATTCAACTCGCTTTTCATAAACAAAATATAAGCCGCAAAACCAAAAGATAATCCGTCAGACACAAATCCATTACGTTCATAATTTTTTTGGAGGATAGGCACATTGCGCATTTTCATTTTTGATGAATATTGCATGGTAATGCTTAACCATTGGTGTTCAATGTATGGATTACGAAAACGATCTAATACTTTTTGTGAGAATTCTCTTGCCTCATGCAAACTCAATTGATCACTGATAATAGCTGGTGCAATTTCATCAGTCATTAAATGAGTAATAAAATAAGAAAAAACAGCATCATCCATTGCTTGCTTAACAGTATGGAAACCCGCCAGGAAAGCCAATCCGCAGGTAAATGTATGCGGACCATTTAATAAACGCAACTTCAATTCACGAAATACATTTATGTTATCAGCTATAATAACACCTGAATCTGCTTTGGCAAATGATAATATTTCTTTTGTTCGCTCACTTTTTGTTTCAATGGCCCATAAACGATAACATTCACTCATAATCATTAACTCATCAGTATATCCTAATCGCTCTTCAATCATTTCCTGTTCAGATTTAGGTAATTTACCGGGTACAATCCTATCTACTAATGAATTACAAAAATCATTTGCGCTTTCTATCCATGCAATAATATCAGGATCAATATTATTTTTCTTAGCTAATTGAATAACAATTGCCTTTAATTTATTTCCATTATCAACAATCAATTCTGTCGGAACAATCACCATTCCACTTTCCTCTTTTCCTTTGAATGCTGTATATCTTGCAATCAAAAAGGCTAATAACTTTCCGGGAAATGAATTCGGCGGATTTGCATATACATGATCATCCGTTAAAACAATGCCAACTTCTGTTGTATTGGAAATAATTATTTGCATGTGAGGATTTGATGCACATGCCAAAATTTTATTCCATTCTTCTTTTGCAGACAATACCCGACTAATTGAAGAATGAATAATGATATTGTCAACTTTCTGATTGTTCTCAATCCCTCTTTCACATAAAGTGAATAATCCGTTTTGCGCATCAAATGAATCCGTTCCCCCACTTGAAGTAGATTTCACCACAACAATTCTTCCATTAAAAATATTTGTCCTGTTGGCTTTATCAATAAAATAATCAGGCAACCCGCGTAACAACACACCTGTGCCAAACTGCAATACTTTTTCAGGCAATGAAAACAATTGCTCGCCAGGTATAACTAACCCTTCTTGCTGATCGATTTTTTTTATATTTCTTTCTGATAAAATCATCTAACTATTTATTTAATCTTTCTGCCAATGGCGATTTAATTTCAATCAACCCCTGCTTTGCCAATAATGCCATTTGCAAAGCTCCATATTCATTAAAATGTGTATCATCTGTAATACCTGCCGGATAATTCGGATGCTCATGCGGTTTTAAATGATTGAATAATTTTAATGAACCATCCTTACCTAACTGCATTAATAATTGAGCGCTTGATTGTTGCATATCAATCAATGCAACATGATATTGTTTGGCAACTTCTCTCACTTTATCGGGATACACACCATGCACATCATAAAAATTCCCTGCACTGTCATATCTTCTTCTTACAACCGGTGTTAATAAAATCGGGATCGCATTTTTACTTCTTGCCTCTGTTACGAATTTGATCAAATTGGTTGTATAATCTTCGGGACTGGTATATCTATCGGTCTTTTCTTTTGATTCATCATTATGGCCGAATTGAATAAATACATAATCACCTGATTTCAATGTATCAACAATAGGTTGCCATCTGTTTTCACTGATAAAGGTTCTGGTACTCCTTCCGTTCATGGCTCTGTTGATAATTGTAACCGTATTATCAAAGAATGTTGCGAAAGGCATGCCCCAGCCGGTTTCAGGACGTTTCTCCGGTAACTTGACAGACATAGTTGAATCACCAATCATGTAAACAGTGATGTGTTTTTTTTGGAAAGAAAATAACACCACTAAAAAAAATAAAATCAATATGTATAAAAACTTTTTCAATTCTTCTTAATTATTAATTACTGGATTCCATTTATTTCCAAATAACCATTGCACAGAAATATCTTTTGCATCGGGCGAACCTTTTGCTTTTATTAAATTATTAGCAAACCATGTATAATCACCACCTTCTTTATGACAGTTATAATAATAAACTCTTTCCCCCCATTGAATCACATTAGTAGTGGGCACTAAATAAATAGGTTTATCCGCCATATTTTTTGCGAATGAACAATCAATCAAATAAAATTGTGCATCGCGATGATAACGCCCTAACATAAAACCATCATATCCTTTGAAAGAACAATGCTTTAAAACAGTTTTCGCATCTTCATATTTACTTCCATCATGCCAAATACTTGCCGGGCCTGTATGTGCAATAAATACACAATTCTCTGCCCAAGCCCATCCCCGCGGACAATAAAAATCAACACCACCTTCCATTACACAATCTTTAAAATAAAACATACCGGACTCAACATTCCAAGGACTAACAGTATCGCCGCCAAAAGCACGTAACATACAATTGATCACTTTTAATCTGGTTGTATTGAATGAGCGCAATGCCATTTGATGACCATCCCGTTTAATTGTTTTAGAATGAGAAGAACTTGTATCTGCAGAACAATGAACTTTTGTTTCATTACCATTATCAAAACCATACGTGTTTTGAATAGTTAGATTTTTAAGTGTGATATCGCTGCCTCTTAAATTCAATGTTGCTACACCCCAATCATCCGTGTTATCGCAACGCCAGATATCTCTTGCAATGGATTGCGTTAAGACAGTTTTATTTTTATCTTCTCCTTCAAAAACAATATTGCTTTTTTCAACGAAAATTTTTTCATTGTAAATACCATTCTTAATATAAATAACTCTTGCCTTGGATGAATCATTATTCAAACTATTAATCGCAGCCTGAATACTGGTATAATCACCATGACCAGTTATATCAACAATAATTTTTGTTTGCGCTTTACCGCATAATGCTGAAAGCAAAAGGCAAAAGGCAATAATTAAATTATGTGTTTTGATTTGATCCATTATTTTATTACAACGATTTTATTTTTAGTTACCCACTCAGAATATTTATGATCAATCAAATCCCGCGGCCATTTACCATACCAAGCATAACCTGTTCGCCTTTCATATTCAATCTCTGCTACAGTTTTCTTTTTAATGCCATCTCTGCCGCAGAAAAAAGGTTCATTTGTTTCAATATCATAAAATCTTGCCCAAATAGTTGATGTGTCATTTTTCACCAGAACTCTGTCATATTTTTTGGGTGCGGATTCATCTTTTATATTAATCCAGTTCAATCCTTTAATGGATGATCGCTTAAACCACTCTACCGCACTGGTAATTGATTTTTTAACTTCGTTTGATGGATTTGGTAATCGCATCAAGAATAAAACAATATCAACACTTTCTTCTCCGCTTAAAGAAGGCATTTCATAACTTCTTGCTTTGGCTGGTTGCAACGTTTTACAATCATATTGAGCACACCATACCGTTAATTTTCCGTTCACAGAAATTTGTGTTTTCAAAGTGCAATCAATCCCTTTTTCAACTGCGATTGTTGAAGGCGCTCTTAATGAAGCATCTACCACATCCATCTCATTTAATTTATTCGCCACATCATACAACACATTCAATACATTGGTCATCGCATTATCATTGTATGTAATTTCTGTTCTGTACAAACTTGTATCCGGATAAAACTGCGGCCAGCCACCATTGGCATATTGCGCTTTTAATAAATATCGAATACCGCGTTCTGCAGCATCCAGATATTTTTTATTATTGAATTTCTTATAAGCATTCACTAAATATTTTATTTCTTTAGTAGTTGCATCATTATCAATAGTTGCATCATTGGTTCCCGCATCGTCTGCAATCGCTGCTTTCTCAGCAACAGAGTAAATTTTAGTATAATCAATTTTATCATTACCCAAATGTTTTGGCCAACCACCATAATTGCGTTGAAACATCAACATATTATCAGCCACCAAATCTTGCGAATAAACATTTGCAACATTGGATACTAAAACAATTAATATGCTAATGATTAATTTCAAAGTTTATTTTTTATTTGTTTAATTAACCACAATACCAAATCATTCGCTGCCTTATTGTTTTCAAATTCAACAGGCAGCTTTCTTCCATCTACATATTCATTATACAACCAGGGGTCACCTACTGCAAATACAACTCCTCTACCAATTTTTGATACAGCCATAATCACATCACCTGTATCATTTAATACAGATGTTGCAGAAGCAGATAATTTTAACGTACATATTTCTTTCAGATAAATTTTCTTCGCTGTTTTAAAAATTTCGTTAGACGAAGTAAGATTGAATGTACCTGTTGCAAACTGATTGCCTATCACTCTATTCCTGCTATCCTCATTAAAATGTATTCCAAATTTTTCAGCGAGCGTATTAAAGTGTTCAAACTCTGCATTGCCCTTATCGTTATGCATCAATACCAATACACCACCTGCTTTTACCCAATCATAAATGGCATTGGCATCTTTTGTACCAACATAATTCGGATGCGGATTATCGGCAAGATTATCTGCATCAACAATAATAAAAATATCCGCCTTCGCTAAATTGCTAACATCAGGTTGATCACTCAGGGTTTTAGTATGCAAGCCAAATTTGTGAAAAACATTTGCTAAGTAAGAGAACCCGCTATTGGGCATTTCTTCCCATTTATAATGAAAAGGCATTTCAATTCCGGTAATATCTTTTTTCCTTTCACTGTTATAATAATCATCTAACAAAACAGTTTTTCCTTTTCCGATGGAAATAGTTTCTTGCATTTCCATTTCATTGCTCATTAATAAAAAAGCACCAATACCTTTCGGATCATTGGTTACAACTTTTTCACTCATGTAATAATCATAACTTCCATCACGATAAGGCTCGCCACCCAAACCACTAACACTTACTGTTCCATTTAAAACGGTCATTCCATTTTTTACTTCAATGAATTTTTGAATGATTCCAGTATATCCTTTTACAGCGAAAGAAATATTTTCTTGTTTGATATAATTTAATCGAACAGCTTTCGCAATTGTATAAACGAACATGCAACTGGCAGATGCTTCCAAATAATTTTTTGACTCATTGGGTTTATCTGCAATATTCCACCATAAACCAGTAGATTTATCCTGATATTTTTCTACTGCAACAATATATCGTTGCAAAATATCCAGTAACAATTTTCTTTTAGGATGATTCTCAGGAAATACTTGCAACACATCAACCAATGCCATACCATACCAGCCCATTGCTCTTGCCCAGAAATTGGGCGAACAACCGGTTTCTTTATTTGCCCAATGCTGTTCTTTACTTTCATCCCATGCATGATACAACAAACCGGTTTTTGCATCTCTTGCATGTTTTTCCATCCAAATAAATTGATTGGCTATATCATTAAATGCGGCAGTATCATGAAACGTTTTAGCATACTCTGCATAAAATGGTTCGCCCATATATAAACCATCTAACCACATTTGATAAGGATAACGTTTCTTATGCCAAAAGCCACCTTCTTTGGTTCTGGGTTGGTTTTTTAATTGTTCCCGTAATATTGTTGCCGCTTTATAATATTTTTCTTTTCCCGTAACCGCATAAAGCGTTAATAAATTTCTTCCACACAAAACATTATCAATATTGTATTCATCTTGCTTATAGCCTCTTATTTCTCCCTTATCATTCACAAAAAAATCCATACTCTTTTGTAAATAATCAAAATACTTCCCTTCGCCTGTTGCATACCACAAACTTTCTATCCCTTTTAATATTACGCCCTGATCGTAAGTCCATTTTGCTGGCTTACCATCCATACTTAAACTGTCTTTCCAAATAGTCATAACAGTTGCAGCTATGCGTTCGTTGTAAGTCTGGCTCATTGCATTTATTGCAATCAGCATAAATAATATGGAAAGGTTTTTTTTCAATTTATTATTTCAGCTTTTGTAATACTATTAAACATTAGTTGCGTCGCACACTTCAAGTGCAACAATGCTACTCATCATTTAAATTCAACAACATTTTCATTTGCACCAAAACTTGTTACAATTTTATTTGTTGCATTGGATGTATCCACATTGATGAATTTTATTTTACTGTTTCTATCACCTGCAACATTCACAAATAATTGTACATTGTTGAAAAAAAGTTTATCAAATAAAATATTGTTGCTGTTTTGAATATTGATCAACGGGTTTGTTTCTGCTGCTACCAATCTTGCATTCTTTATTGAAATATTGGTGGCTTCCTCACATTGAACACCAATTTTTGATTGTAATACCAAATTTTCCAATTCAACATCTTTAATATTCATCTCAGGTAACCCACGAATAAATATTCCTTTGTCTGCACCATAACAAACAATATTTTTTACATGAAAATCTCTGAACTGAGGTGTTGTTTCATTAACAGGTAATATCTCCACTTTCGGCGCTTCTCTTTTTTCTCCTGCCAAAGGCACAGGGTCTT
>Ga0164297_10001761_pt1 | contig 22401 bp, 44 predicted proteins | sample GEODES058metaG_FD_113539 | JGI IMG/M metagenome (GOLD analysis project Ga0164297, IMG submission 113539) | Dystrophic lake water microbial communities from Trout Bog Lake, Wisconsin, USA - GEODES058 metaG | ecosystem: Environmental > Aquatic > Freshwater > Lake | place: USA: Trout Bog Lake... | reverse complement strand
TGAAAAATTCAATACGGTTTTTGAGCTGTTCATTTTCTTCACGTAGCTTTCCATTGATACCAGTGATATTTGTCATACCAGCGTCCAATGCCTTGATCATATCCTCTACTTCACTCATCACGCAACCTCCCACTTGTAGTCGTCCTGTGTCATCACCGTCTCCATGCCGTCGTACTCATCGATGCGGTACAGAGTCCCCTCTGGGATCTCGCGTATATACAAGTCAGAGAAAACAGTGTCTGCCTCCTCACCCAGCTCCTCTACTACCTGCACCAAGACGGGGTCTGAACGATCGTTCTCCAGATCGAACCGAGAGAAGTTGTCAGGCACTGGCAATCCCTTGAGCTCCCAGTAGCGTGCGACTGCCTTGTCAGACAGCCCAAAGCCGCCATAGCAGCCGTTGTACACGATCTTAGTCATTAGTTATCGCTCACGAGTCTGTACATGAAAAACAATAGAGCACACACACCTAGCACTCCACAGAATGCCTGAATGGCGACGAGTAGGTTGGGTCCGATCTCTAGCATGTTTATCTCCATAGCTTATATTCTGATAGTAATACAGGGTGGGTATTAAGTACACCCACCCTGCTGCATAGCTGCTATACCGTTTCAGTATAGCTTAGAAGTCCCCTGGCGCCACCTGCAACACACGAATGCCCTGTGACCTGATAGCATCCACCACCTGCTGACGATCATCGAACCAGAGGAATGGAGTACCATAGTCCTCACTGATACGATTAAGCAACTCCACCTTGACGATGGCGTCAGAGCGATAGTCCAGGTGCGGTCGCATGTAGATGTCGTGCACGTAAGAGTCTAGACGATTCCTCTCCAGCCAAGTCCAAGTGACAGGACGGTAGTCCTCCTCGCGGCCAGTACAGAGAATGATGAGGTGCTTCTCGGACAACTCCATCAGCAACATAGCGACGTCAAAGATCTTGCCGTCATCCAGCATCGTGGCGTTGTAGCTCTTCCAGTCCTTCTTGTCACCCATCAGGTGGTGCTGGCGATGCCTATTGTCGGCGATGGTGCCGTCGATGTCAAACACCACGACACTCACTTGACACCTACAAACAGGTTCTTGCCCTCGATGCAGATCGTGTGGTCGATATAGACCCCACCCAGAGTCTCACAGGCAAACTTCAGGCTCTTCTCCTGCTCGTTGGCCTCGTAGATGATGAACCCCAGCAACAAGAAGGGGCCGACCATCACCAACGGCATTAGTATGTAGTCAACTATGATCTTCTTCACTCTCGATCTCCTTAATCATCTCGGCGATGTCATCCATCAGGGCGTTCAACACCAGCATGGTCTTGGGAGGAGCTTCCACTGTCTCCGCAGCCGCGTATAGGTCAAGTGCCAGAGACCACATCTCACGAAGGGTCTCCAGCTTTGGTACTATCAGCAACCTCACGCAGAGATGCGCCGTTGGATCTCTGCCAAGATGTCCTCATCCGAGTAGTCTGACAGAGTCTTGTGGCCGATCGTCTGCAACACCCTCTTGGCAAATGTCGACTTGGCGTTTGCCATGACGTACACATGTCGAAGGCGGCGTCCACCCTCTCCTGCCTCTGACCGTACCATGGTCAACATGCCCTGGTCACGGATCTCGCCAATGACGGCTGAGACCAAGCTGACGTCGATGCCCATCTCCTGGGACACTCGGGTGGAGTGGAACTCCTGCCCATTGCTGTAGTTGCGCTTGATGTGGCTGATGATGCGTTGTCTGCGTGACATAGTCTTCTCCTGTTTAAACATTATGCTGCCTCTGCGAACTCAATCGCAGTCTCCAATGCCTTGGTCTTGAGACCCTTGTTGTAGCCGTACCATGCAGAGGACAAGCGGCTGTCGGCGTTGCGGCCCATGAGATGGTCCGTCATGTACGTGACGGCGTTGAATGCCTGCCACCATGAACCCTCTGCGTAGTTAGCGCCTGGCTGGTCGTGCAAGACGTGCATTGCCAACTCAGCGTTGCGTGACTTCTCTTTCTTAGAGTCAGAGGAGGTCACAGGGAACACCCGTGTGAAGTACTCCACGATCGACGCGTCATTGAACCGCTTGGCACCCAGGTAAGCAGCCATCTCCTTGTAGGTGGCCAGCTTGTCAGAGGCGATGCCCAGCATCTGCTTGACGTTGTCACCGTCGAACTTGTTGCGGTGAGAGATCTTGCAGAAGTTGTTGGTGCCTTCTCCCAGAGCCACAGCCAAGGTGTTGTTGCACACCACGCGGGTAGGGGTAAAGCGAACGTCCGTGGAGTAGCCATACTTGTGGAAGTTGCTGAAGAGCAGGTGGCCCTCGACCTTGTCGCCACCAAAGAGCTCAAAGGAGTCCTTGATCTTGGCCATGCCCCACACGATCTTGCCGTCCTGCAGAGACCCTGCAGTGTGCATCTCCATGTCGCCAGCAGCCACGAAGTCGTTGAAGAACTCAAACGCTTCCTGGTTCTGCACTGGGTTCCAGTCGTCAGAGACCACGTCGATGAGGGCGTCGTCAAAGGACCGGACAAGGGCAGACTTGCCCACAGCGATCTTCTCGCCTGCAACCTCAGCGAAGGCAGGAACCTTGCGAACAGTCCAGTCAAGGCCTGCAGCTTCCAGCATCTGTGCTGGGGTGAGATCTGCAGGGACTGAGGTTCCAAGACCGTGCCATGGGGTCTCGCCAACGTATGCCATCTGGGCCTTGCCGTTGACCATCTCGATATTATGTGCCATTGTAGTGTCTCCTAATGTGTGTGGTTGTTAGACAGGGTCTCTGCCGAGCTCTTGTGCAAACTCTGCAGCAGTTTTAGCGTTATCAAAAGAGAGTTGCAACTCCCAGACGTCTGGGTCTCTAATGAGACACGTATATTCTTCGATCTGGGCTTTATGTGTAAGCAGGAGATCGAGGAGGTCACCGAGTACCGTTTCGTGCTCGAAAAGGAAGTGTTCTGTGTGTCTGGCCATCTTGTATCTCCATTCAGCTTATATTCTGATAGTAAGACAAGAACCTAGATATGTACACCACATTCTCGTCATAGCAGCCATACCGCTGGGGTATAGATCGGCCGGCCACAGCTCCGCCAATGGAGCAAGCAGTCGGCCCACATGTCTCAGGCAAAGGTCTCCTCAAGGGAGTAGCTATCCTGCTCTATGAGGTGGTCGAAGCGGTGTGCCAGCTCATTGGCAAGACCGGTGATCTTGTCAAGGAAGGCGTCTGCCAAGCCATAAGCGCCACCGTCCATGGCGGCAGAGTAGTTGGCTTCCATGTGGTCCAGAGCAGAACGAAGCTGCTCGATGCTCAGATAGTCGTACTTCATCATCATCTCCAAAATGTTTGCCCGGTGCTTATCAATCGCTGAAGCACGGCTAGCCATGATCCCCTACTGGGTGCTCTCTAGTCGCACCGGGCGCGCGGTCTTACCGCTTTCCTACATACGTCATCACGTAAGTCTCAGAGCCGTCTGGGTGCTTGTGGCACTTGGTGATGGCCCAACCACGCTTGTGGTAGTCCCGCACCTTGCGGGTGACGTAGGCCTTCTGGCCAGTAAACACGGTAGTCATATCTCAATCTCCATAATCATTATATTATCACTGTACGATAAGAACCTGATTATGTAAACACTATTCTTGTCATAGCTGCTATTCACCCATGGTATAGCTTATTAGTCTCAAACACCGTGATCTTATGGTACACACCACGGTCCTTCATGGACTCGCTGAGACGGCCCTCAGTGATCTTGCGGGCCTCAAACGCAGCGTCCTCATCGTCAAAGACTGCCACTACATGGGACTCACGGTAGGTAGGATCTACCTCAATGATGACGTATGACTGCATCACGCTGCTTCCCTTCCGACTGGACGACCTGCGAATGCCTCGAGTATGCCGTAGTACCATGCCTCATCGGAGTCCCTTAAGACTGCCAGTGGAGCCTTGCCTGAGGCCAGCTCAGAGAGGTAGCTACCGATCGTGTGGTTGCTCGCCAGCTGCTTGAGGAACTTGGCCTTGGTGAACGGCCCGCGGTGCTTAAACCGAGCGATGAAGCGAAGATCACCTGCCACCTCGTAGTACACGCGGTCACCGACAGTGACGAAGAGCTTCTTGTCAAAGTAGTTCATTGTGCGTCTCCCATGAAGAAGAACTCGTACACTGCACAGACGGCAAGGGTGCCGAGTGCTATCTCTATGAAGGGGGCGTAGGCAAGGAACACTGTAAGCATGTCAATCTCCATTCAGCTTATATTCTTACTGTACGATAAGAATAAGATAATGTACACAAAAAAGTGCGGGTCACACAAACTTTTTTTATGCGACCTTCAACATGCTGAGTGGTACGTTATAGGCGATGGTGTTGGGGATCTTCTGCATCTTGCCATTGTAGGCCGTGCCTGGGATCTCGCACTCCACCACTGCCTTCTTGACCTTCACGGAGATCACGACACCCTTATAGAGTGCACCCCGGCTGGTAAAGGTCACCTTAGTGCCCTTGGCGATGCTATACTTGACTTGCTTGGCGAGCTCCTCACGGCGAACCTTCACAGCCTCATAGACCGCGTTGAGGTCATCGATACCGGCTTCAGTGAGGATGTAGGTGAGGGTGAGGATACGATCGTTCATGGTAGTCTCCAGTGTGTGTGTTCAACTTATATTCTTACAGTACGATAATCTTCTGATTATGTACACAACTATTTTTAGCCTACGACAACTTTCTTTCGCTGGCTCCAGCTAGAGTTGGCCACGCCCATACCCTCAGAGGACAGACGGCTGTTCCAGTACATACGCATCACGTCGTACGGCTTCCTGCAGTTCCTGTCGATGTCATTCAGCATCATCTTCAGCTGCACAGGATCCTGTATCACCTCAGTCAGGTGCTCCTTCAGTACCTGCTTGCCACGCTCCAGTGGCAGTCTCTCCAGCATCATCAGTTCCTGACTCATTGCACAGACTCCGCAGCCATCTTAATCAGCGTCTTCAGCGCACGCATCGACGACTCAGAGAAGTCTACATCCATGTCAGACTCCATATAGTCCTGAATACGCAGTGCCCGATCCGTGTCACAGCCTACAACCTCAGCGATCATCTTAGTGTACATGTTCATGTCAGTCTCCATAGTGTAACCACAGCTTATATTCTTACTGTACGATAAGTTGAGAATAATGTACACAACTATTTTCGCTGTGACATAAAAAAAAATAGGTCCACAATGGACCTATCTTACTATCCGATCATCTCTTGCATAGACTCGTTTGTCTGTATGCAGATGTCCTGAATGAGACGCTCAGTAGTCTTGCCCTGACGCTTCAGATTACGCTCTACGAAGTCTTGTAAGATCTGTGCGATCTCCTCGACCGCATAGTCCTCATAGCCCTCGAGGTTGTCCAGCATGCTCTGCGTGTAGTCAGAGATCTTGAAGTTCAAGGCTACCGAGAATGTATTGCTCATCGTGTGTCTCCGCGTGTGTTTGATTTAGCTTATATTCTTACAGTACGATGATTTGTGGCTTATGTACACAAAAAAGTGCGCCTGACACGAATAAAATTTAGGTCCATTGTGGACGCTTTTGCGAAGCCTTACCTCGCGTTTGTTTAATTTAATGCGGTTTAAACTAGGTCCACTTTGGACCTATTCGTCATCGTCCTCGTTGATATACGGTGACTCTGAGTCTACCTGTTCTACAGGTTCTGGATCTGTGTCGATGACGATATTGCCGAAGTGCAGCTTTCCCTTTTCTTTGTATACCTGAAAGCTTTCAGGAAAGTCGTAGACTCTGGCAACCGGTGAGTTGTATGCGGTTCCTTTATCCCAACTCATGATGCCTATCGTTCCGCTGTCTACGTGATAGACATTCTCGTTGTTATCGGCGTATGTTCCGTCACCCCATTTTGTGTTGAGTATGACGAAGGTGTGGTCTGTTCCCTCGTATGAGCTGTGTACTGTGCCAGTCATTCCAAATGTGGAGATCATCTGGTCCCACACGTCCTCGTCGCGGTAGCATAGGTCGCCGATCAGGTATCGGCCTGCTGGTAGTGTTATCATGTGTGTGCATCCTATATGTAAAAAAGGTCCAGAAGTGGACCTAATGTGACCAGCGAGTCTTGTTTGGGTTGACGTAAGTCATGTGAGCCGTGTTGTTCATCGATGCCAGCTTACGGTAAGTATTGATCTCATTGACTAGACTCTCGAACACTGGCCAGTCATATGTCTTATAGTTATCGATAGCATTCTTGATCTTATCATTAGCCGAGTCCTGTGCAACCTTCAGTATATAGTCGTGCGGTTGCTCTGGTATACAGGCACAGAAATACTCGTAAGCTGCCTTAAACAACAGCTCGGCTAACTTTGCCGAGTCTCTTGGCGCGTCCTTCAACTCTAGTATCTTATGAGTCTTCATCGTATGAATATATCCTTCACTGTGTCCACATACTGGTCTTTCTGCTTCACGAATACCTGTGGTTCCTCATGGTCAACTGCTATAATAATCACAAACTGAGGGACAGGTATACCATACATCTCCTCCACCATCATTGCGTAAACCGTTGACTGAAGAAAGTAATTAGTGATCCACTCTTCACGTTTTGGCTTAAGAGATGTCTTGAAGTCGATGATAGAGTTCACGTTGTCGTACTCTGCTATCAGGTCAGAGGTTCCTGCTGCCTTAAGCGTCGGTGAGTATAACATGTGCTCGATACCATAGATCTTGCCTATATGCTGGTCAAGAATTGGCCGAATACCATTGAAAGTCAGTATATTTGACGGCATTGAGTTACGAGCGAAGTCCTCATAGTTGTTCAGGTAATTCTCACACAACTGGTGAACCGCAGTCCCTCGGTTGGCTGCCTGAACCGTGATCTTGCTAGCCTGCTCCTCGCCGACACGAGCTCTCCAAGCATCTAAGTGCTCTTTGCCCATGTGGTCGCCGATAATGGTGGTGACCGACTGATAGGTGCCGGTCGCACACTCATAGTACCGCTTGTCGTGCAGTGTCACTCTGGTGACCGACATGGCTGACAGCGGCTCGTGCTCGAATACTCTTCTCATTCTATAATCCTATCACATAACAAAACTAATGTACACAACTAATTTGGTCTCTTAAACGGTATTACGTTATCGACATATTCTCTCAATACGAACTTCTGCTCCTTGTGTCCGGCAGGCATCGGTGTACCCAACATCTGCCATATCTCTGACTCCATCACGACCGATCGGCCAGATTGTAACTGCTGCATCAGGTAGTCTTGTATGAATGCTGCCAACCACTCGGCATACGCTTCATTCTCATCCATCATGCAACTATCCCCAACCGATCCTTGGCTATAATATACTCCTTGACCATGCTGGATCGAACGATGTCATTCTCGTCGAACTCTACGAACTCAAAGCTCTTCATCTTGTTGATGATCTTCATGAAGTCCTTCAGTCCCTCTCGGTCGGCATACCTAGTGAAGTCTGACTGCCTGAAGTCACCACAGAATAGTATCTTACAATTCTTGCCGACTCTGGTTATAACTGAGTCTAACTCGTGAATAGTAAGATTAGCGATCTCATCCACAACAACGATACAGTCGTTAAGAGTAATCCCCCTAATAAATGAGGTAGATATGAAGTCGACAAAACCCTTCTGCTTAAGATACTCATAAGCGTCTGAGCGGCCAAACATCTCTGTGAATATAGACTGATAAGGTGCCTCATATACCTTTGTCTTCTCCTTGTTATTACCTGGTAGAAATCCCATATCTCTGGTCGGCACGACCGACCTAACAATAACCAACTTCTTAAACCTGTCAGAACCGTCGATGATCTCTCTCATCGCCATATAGCACGATATGAAGGACTTACCTGTCCCCGCTATACCATGCAGCATCATGTTCTTACCGTCCTCGTATGCCTCGAACGCACGCTGCTGGTTCTTAGTCATCGGCTCGATATACTTGAGCCTGAAATTTAACTTGACTATGTTCTCTTCCGGCTTAATTCCCTGCTGTCTTGCTATTCTTCTCTGTTTTCTCGTTAGACGCTCGGTTGTTTCCATAGATATTCTTCTTATTGGTTAGTGTTAAAATGTGTTTACTGTCGAGCGCTTAAAGCCTCGTGAGTTCTCCCTTTTAATTCGCTTTAATACATCACGAAATCCTGCGTCAGGCTTGGTCGCCACTCCTGACACAATTGCTGGGGCAGATACTAACTGCTGCACGTTTGCATTCTCTGCCAAATACTTCTCTAAGTCTGAGTAGCTCATAAACATCTCAAACTCCTCGCCCGTATCAGTGTTCATCAGGTTGTAGGTGGGCATGTCTCAAGCCTTTCTCGTCTAATAGGTCTAGTAGCTCAAGCTCTTCTAGATAGTCATAGTCCATCGGGTCAAGTCCCTCGTCCTCTTCCTCGATAAGGTTGTCGATATTCTTAGTGCGCAGAAGATACTCTACGCGCTTCTCTTTACGACTCTCCTTATTGCTCTTCTTAACGCCGTAACCGTCCATGTACTCACGGTCCGCATAGCGGTCGTTATGCTTGCTGTGCTTCGACTTGCCCATCTGACTTTTTTGGCTCCTCTCCTAATAGACCAGGGAATGATTCTGCTACGATGTCTGCCGTGATCCCCTTGTACGGCAATTTCTTCTCCTTGATGGCACACAGCAACAGCGCGTCGGCTGGTGTCACAGCCTCAAGCAACTCGATGAACATAGCCTCGCGCTGGGTCTGTGACCTTACAGGCTGACCGTTCTTTACAAAATACACGAGTCTACGCGCCTCTTTGTGAAGCATGTTCTCTTGGTCTTGCAGCTCGTTAGCTTTAAATGGTGGTTGACCCGGCGGCAATAACCACTCGAGATTAGGATGGAATGCACCCTGTAATACTGTCTTCAGTGAGAAGAAGTCATTAGCCTTCAGTGCCTCGACCTTCTCTTTACGTGACTTTAGCTTAGATACCTTCTCTAGGAACTCAGCCACACCTATAACCATACCCATATCAATACTCCTGAATGTGCTCTACTAGGTGCTTTAACCTGTGAGCATTAAAATAATCAAACAACTTGTCTCTGGTCTTTACTTCCTGACCATTGTATTCAGCCAAGATCTTCTCCTGTACTTCTTTAGGAATCATAGTAAGATCGATCAGAGTCTTATTACGCCAGTAGTTACGCCACTGAGGGTGATCGAACTTACCCTCTAAGCCCAACTCAATGAACGCGTCGATCTTCTTCTGAGTCAATGGCTTCTGTCTGCCACCTGTGACAAACACGTCGTCGGGCGACAACACGTTAGGGATACCGTCACCGCTATCACCCTTCAAGATGTGCTCGTCTAGGTATCGGTCAGGATTATCATGAGTGATCCACTTCTTACGAACAGGATCATACTGCTTCACGTTGCTAAACTTCTGCAACTGAATGAAGTCCTTGTCACCTGATAAGATCAATACGTCCTCGTCTACACTAGCAGTCACTAGTGTAGCTATGATGTCGTCTGCCTCACAAGTCTCGATATCGATCACCTTATAAGGAAAGAACTCCTTCAACTCTGCACGTATCTTGTTCATGCACTCAAAGATGCTTGCCCAATCAAGCTCTGACTTCTCGATATTCTTCTTGCGATTAGCCTTATAGTATGGGAATGTCTGCTTGCGCCAGTAGTTCTTGTTGTCACACGCGATGACTAACTCGCCGTACTCTTCGGCAAACTTACTGCGATATGATCTAAGAGAGTTCAACACCATGTGTCGAACCATATTCTCCTCAACCTGTGCGTTAGTGTGATTGCCTAACTGCATCATTAGGTTGGATAGCATTACCTGTGATAGGTCAACTATAATCATGATGTATCGGCCTTAGCCGTTTCCTTCCTCTGCGTTGGTGTCTTTGAACTTAACTGTTATCGCCTCAACGATCTTTAGTGTGCCGTACTCATCCTCATCGTCTGGTACGAATATATGCTCTGCGATGTCTGAGAATGGGTGATATAAGCCGTGATACTTACACAGCATGGCGCGTATTGCCTCGACAGCGAACGCGCCGTCCTTAATGAATGGATCCTCTTCTCCCTCCTCAACACCGAAGTCAAAGCCTGCAGCGTCTAGTCTGGTAAACAACATAGGCAACAGAACCTGTAAAGTCTCATAGACATGGTGCATCTTTAACTCATCGACCATGTTTTCCACGTCCTCGACGGACCTGGGCTCACTGGTATATGGTGTCTTCTGAGTAGGGAACTTGATAATGTTATCCATAATATTCCTATATTAAATCAAGTCTGTAATAATGTACACAGTTATTTATAGTTTGGGGATATGGTCGGGGTCACCCTTAAGATTGCTTGTACGTATCTCCTGAGATGTGGTATGCATGACAATCGAGTGGCAGTCCTCAACAATGCCATAGTTGGTCGACTTGACATGGATTAGTATATCACACAGGCTTTCACTCTTCATCTTACCACCGTCAAAGCCGACAAGACCAATGGTTGTGAATCCCATGTCTCTTGCCTGCTTTAATCCATTGAGTACGTTCTGTGAGTTGCCACTAGCTGATATACCGATGGCTATTCCGTTATCACGGGGGAAGTGTCTGAGCTGGTGACTAAACACACTGTCATAACCGATATCATTTGCCAAGGCAGAGAACAGTGCCATGTTCGAGCTCAGGCTGATAACGTTAGGAATAAAGTCTGTGTCTGTCAATACACCCTTTGAGTGATCACACGCAAAGTGGTCTGCGGTTGAAGCTGATCCACCGTTACCAAACACATAGACAGGCTTATTAGTATGAGCAGCCTGTGTTAGATGAAACACCATCATGTCGTGGTCATCTTGATCAATAGTGTCTAGTGCTTGATTAAGATACTGAATGTATTTGCTTAAAATCATATAGATAGCTCCACTGTCGATCCCTTGTCTGTGAAGTTAAACTTCATCTGTTGATAACCTTCTTCGGCCATTAGTTGAAATACTGTAGATTGTTTATTCTCAGGCACGTAGAACAACATGTAGCCACCACCGCCTGCTCCGAGCAACTTACCACCTAGCGCACCACCATCAATACCTAGTGCATACATAGCATCAATGACAGGATTAGATATTCCCTTCGATAACTTCTTCTTGATGCGCCAGCTCGTGTCGAGCAGTGCACCGAAGTCGTCTAGGTTCTCTTTCTCTAGATGCTTGAGTGCAACCTCGGCTATGTCTACAAGACTAGATGTCTCATTGATCGTAGTGTTCTGCGCGATGCCACCCTCTAGTCCCTTGACCTGCTCTGATAGTACAGATGATGCAGCTCGTGTAACACCGGTATTAAAGCACATTAGATTGCGGCTTAGATCGCCTATAGCTGATGGCTTAATGAACACCGGTCTGACGTCAACACCTGATGAGTTAAACCTAATCACGTTGAAGCCACCGAATGCTGCAGCATATTGGTCTTGCTTACCAATCGGCTCACCGCACATGTGTATCTCTATGTATGATGCAAGCTCGGCTAAATCTAGCCGCGTGGTCTTCTTACCAAGCATCTCGAACACAGCGTGTAGGCTACCGACAGTGAACGTCGAAGATGAGCCGAGACCGCTGCCTCGTGTGTCAATATCAGAGAAGCTGCAAAGCTCAACCTGTCCATAGACGTCGAAGTATTCCATGATCGCCTTGATACGGTCATGCTTGATGTCTACTCTATGATTAGTCAGCTCGAGCTGCGAGTAGATGATCTTAAAGTGATTGGCCTGACACTTATTGGCTGCGATGTATATGTTCTTATCAATAGAGGTGGAGATGACCATACCTGGATACTTGTTGTAGTATTGCGGTATGTCACTTCCACCCCCAAAGAAAGATATCCTTAACGGAGTCTTTGTAACAATCATTAGACTTTATACCTAAACATCTCTCTCTTCTTCAATGCTCTCGACTCTGCGTCTGGGTATTGCTTCAATAGACCCTGCATCATTGCAGTCCATTGGCTAGATACCTTTTGAATATTGAATCGTGCATCAGCGTATGACTTAACAAAGCCAAGATAGTTCTGTGCATTCTCGGTATTGACAATGTTAACTGCCTCATTGAGATGTGCATAAAAGATATTGGCGTGAGTATTTGGATTAGTGTCATATGGATACATCGATGTTAGCCCACCAGATGTGTCGGCCAATGCACCGAAGTTAGGATGCACACACAAGAGACCTGCACTCATCGACTCCATCAATACGCGGCAGCTCGTCTCAGCCCAGATAGATGGGTATGCCAAGATGTGTGCCTTGCTAACAGCTTCATGCAATACGTCATTAGGCTGGAATCCATGATAAGTCATCTTTGGATGATTGCGGATACGATCGAATAGTGCCTCGTACTTCTCGTCTGCATCTTCCCAACCATAGATCTTATAGCTAGAGAAAACATCGAGATGAATGTTATCGTGATGCTTTGTGAGTTCCTCAAACACAGGAACTAACACCTCTAATCCACGGTGTGGTGTCGAGAAATAGATAAGACGCACTTCATCCTTACTCTTCTCTACACGCTCGAACGGTTCGATAGGTGTCTCGAGTACAATAGCGTCTACTGTTTGTGGAAAGCCAAGCTTATCGACATACTGTTGGTATTGCCAGTTGCTCGAGAACACAAACTTATGGAAGCGATCACGGCTATTGGCATTCTGTAAGTGATTAGCCTCAGGATCTTCAGCCAAGTCATGCAGCCAGTATACACGGATCTTATCGTCTTGTAGCTCACGCACTCGTGCAGGAATAACCTGGAAGTTACTGGCTAACTCTGGATCAACCAAGGCAGCAATTGATCGCTTAGTGATCTCTGTGCCGCCTTGTGAGTTCTTTGAAATTTCATTCTCTTCAAAAGCATTATATTGTTCAGTCATATCATCCTCAAAGGTGTTTATCAGTTGGTAGGTTCTACCGAAGGTGGTGCCTGTCGTTCAAGGAACGCAGTGCGATAGTTAGTGTACTTGAAGTATTGCTTTGTCAACTCAATAACGATCACAGGATCGTATGGCTTGCACGAGAACACGTCGAGATAGATTGTATTATTCTCTTCTACGAAGTGTGCGCAGATGTTTGACGTCTCAATGAGTTGAACAAGAGTGTAACCAGCTTTGTTACCACTGCCAAAGTTAACTACCTGTGGCTCACCATATGGAACCATATCGATGTCTACAACTAATTGCTTTGCAAAGGCTGTGATATTCTCAGCAGATGCGATAGATGCTGCATCACAACCTGATGCGTCAAGAACGAGGTGATATCCCCAGTAGTCACTCATTTATCAGTACTCCTATGTACATTGTTTAAGGTGATTTTATTTATAGATCCTAAAGGCGGCTGCTTCGCCTGTGCGTTGTCCCAAGCATTCCCACTTAAAGCCGGTGCGATCAAGGAACTCTAAGAAGTTCTTATACTCATGGTCTTTATGGTCAGGATGCCCGTGTATCTCATCGAACACGATGATTGTACCGTCAACAAACCTATCCTCGAGTGTACGCATGACATAGTCAGTCGACGAGTATAAGTCTGCATCAAGGTGGATAACTGACAAATGGCCTGGATTATTTGCAGCCCACTGCTCTAGTGTCTCATTAAACCAGCCAATCACTAACTCAACATTATCTGCTAAGTCTGTTGGTGGATCACAAGCAAAGTACCCTTTACCAACATCTTCTTTCCAATCCTCAGGCAATCCTTGGAATGAGTCAAAGCCATAAATCTTTCTATCTGGTGCTGCAGCTGACATCTCTCTAATAGATTTGCCTTCAGCTACACCAAACTCAAGCACTAATCCATCAGGCAAAGCACGTGAGAATATGTCACTAAAAGTGATATTACTTGCCATGTTAATCTGGTTAATGATATCATCTTCATTATTGCCGGTGAGTATATGCTTAAGGTCTGCCTGCCTGCGCATAAAGTTTGTCTTATACACTTTCATGTTATAGTACTTAGACAACATTTCTATCACAGGTTCTGGATTAAACGATCTATTGACCATCATATCAAAATAGATCGTAGCATCACTTGGATTAGTGTAGATACTAATCATGCCAGTGACTAGAGCCTGATGTATAGCTAACGCATCAGAGTCTGGAGCATATTTAAAAACATTTGGATAACCTGATGCCATGATCGGATAGGCAGAATAAACCAACAACAGTTCTGTTAAAAACTGTTGTGATGTATTAAATGATTTAAGACTTTCTAGATCACAATCAGATCCTTCAACTGTATAGTGATAGCCAAAGGACTGACCCCATACTTTATTTGCCATATTATAATCCTATAGCCACAGACACCATCTGCTCTTTAACACGATCTTGCATTTTTTGTTCTAACTTTTCTGGATCCATGATAAACTTAAGCTTTTGCTCAGTAGTCCAGTCCTTGAGATAGTCGTTCTCTTTGTCGAAGAGCTGTAAGTACTCTTCAAATGTAATGTCACGGTGTCCAATAACTTGTTCACCGATCCACGTTTGAGACATCTCTTCAACCGAGTCATCACCAATAAAGTCCAGCACTAACTCACTAGGAACACCCTCTTCTTCACTAAAGACGTATGAGTGAGCAAATGTGCTGATAGTCGTTACTAGTACGAGTTTCTTCGCCATATTAGTATCCATCAATGATTTGTGCATATTCTACAGTGTCGACACGGAATGAGCGCCAACCATTATTTTGAAGGTCAAACACAGCTAACACTCCTGTATCAGCGTGCTTCTCGTGCTCTTCTTCAAGCTTAGCGAGTCTTTCCTCAGTAGCATATTGTGGAGGCAATAGACTTGGTTGAAGTGTGCAATGCATTGTACGCTTCTCACCATTGATCTTTGTAAAGCGTATCTCAACCGTGTGAAGCTTTAGATCGTTCATTAAGTTCTGTCTTGTATACTGCATTTCACTCTCCCTCATTAAGGACTTGCTTGTCACTCTTGTATTCCTCATTGATCTTCTCTTCCAACTGCGAGTAGCCGCCGATATGAAAGCCGTCAATGACAACTAATGGATATGTCTTGGCGTGTGGGAACTTCTCTAAGAGAGTCTCACGTGTAAAGTCTTTGTTGAGCATCTGCTCGTTAAATGAGATATTCATTGTCTTCAGCAGGTGCTTAGCACGCGTGCAATATGGACAGTCTGGCTTTGTGTATAGTTCAACGTGGTTAATCATAGTCTAGTGCTCCAATATAATTCAATCTCTGTGTCAGGGTCAAAACCATTTCTCATCATGTCTTCCCTAACTAGCATCTCAAGTTCACTGTATATCATAATCTTCATAATGTACACCTTTATTTTAGGCTAAGTTGCTGGTCCTTGATAGTCTTTTCATAGTTATTCATCTTGTCAAGATATCCACGGTTACGTAGCTCCTTGAAGACTAGGTTCTCGAAGCTAAACTCACCACCCTTGGCAATACCGGCAGATCTCATGTCTGCCATCTTCTTTCTTAGGTCATTAAACACACCGGCATCCATCTTGTTCTTAATCATGTCGTCGATCATGTGTGCATAGAACATAACCTTCTTCTTGAGATTCTTATCAGACTTAAAGTCTAGCTTCTCATGATTAGGCTTTTGAATCCACATGTTTCTCTTAAGACTGAATACGCCTTGACCAGATGCATGAGCTTGATTTATATCTTGAGCATATGGCTCGATAGGATACCCTAGTATCGTGACATTATGGGTCATTGTCCACAGTACTTTCTTGGCTTGTAAGTACTCGTCGACAAACTCTCTGTCAGGATTAATCTTATTTCTATCTATAAGCAGATGCACATCTATATCTGATTTAGGTGTATAGTTGTAATTTGTATTACCACCTATCATAATGATATCTTTAATCATACTTGGTTGTATTTTGGCAAACTCAGCCCATGTCTTCGCGAAGTCTAGTAGTTTCTGTCTAACTTCAGGCTTTAAGTCCCATCCATTCCATAATTTAGGATTCAGCTCGTCATGGTACTCAAGACTAATCTTAGTCTCATTGAGTGGAAGACCACGCTCCTCGCGAACCACTTTCTTCATAGTTTTTAATATTGACTTCATAGATGCACCCCTTTTAGATCATCTATTTATAATGGCGGAAGGGGTGGGATTCGAACCCACGGTACCGATTAAGGTACGTCTCGTTAGCAGTGAGGTGCTTTAGGCCACTCAGCCACCCTTCCTAATTCTTTGGTAAATGACTTCTACTAACCTTGGCTATGATCCAACCATTGTAGTAGTCATCTTTATTTAGCACGTCTGCATCAAACTGTGCTTTAGCCTCGTAATAAGTGCACTCGCCTTTGGTCTTACACAGCCTGAGTATCTCACGCTTAAAGTTACTAGGAGCCATGCCTTCACTGTTTAACTCGACTAATAGATCTTTATTAGATCCATAGTAGTCTTTCCAGTCAGACTCGACTAGTGAGCGCTTCTTCTTACCCTTAACTTGGCGTGTCTTTGACTTCTTTAGAAGCTTCTTACCTATGTACTTCTTATTATTTGTGAGGTTAGTTATTATATAGACAAACCCTAGATAGTTCTCTAGTACTTCTGAGTCTATTATATTACTATTAAACGTCCAAGGATTATCATAACTCATAATATCACTCCCGATGCACTTACTATATATGCATCGGGAGTGAGTTATCTATTGACTGTTATTGCTCGTCTTTTTCGTCGAGCTCTTCCTCATCTTCTTCATCGTAGTCTGACTCTTCAATAGTCATATTAGCTTCGATTTCATCATGAGCGGTATCAAATGCATCATCCATACCGACTACGTCGCCGAAGTCGTCTTCACCTTCAGAGATGAAGAGGTTGATTAGGTCGTGGTAAATGTTAGTACGTTGAGCTTCATCATCAACAGTGTCCTTAAGAATGTTGATGAGGTCTTCCATTTCTATGTCGGCCATTTATTACTCCTTACATTGCTTTTTCTTGTCGTCTGCGAGAGTCTTGAGATCCGTATCAGGGACCTTGTTCTTCACTGTCTTAGCATCAGGAATAGAGAATGTGATACCGCTTGCCTTCTCTACGTCGGCAACCGTCACCTGGTATTTAGTGAAATCAGTGTCTAGTCCATCTTTGTGTGGAAACAAAAATGCATATGTCTGCTTAGTAGTGTCGTCAGTAACAATCTTAAAGAGATAGTCAGGCACTACAACTTTATTAAGACCAATAGTCTTACCATTAGCCGAGTAGATATTACCAGCAATGATAGTGAATGGATGCTTAAGCTTATAAACCCATGCTCGCTCTGCAGACTCAAGGTTCTTCCATGTACCACGATTAACTGACGGTAATTGCGGGCTCATGTTAGACATGTAGAACGACTCGTGTTCAACTTGTGGATCCCATGACATGTCTGCATCATTAGCTAGATGACCTTGGTCATAACCAGATCCTGCATAGTCTGCAGGAGTAGCGTGACCTACTGTCAGAAGAGACTGGTCAGTTGCGAAAGCATTAGTACGAGGAACACAACCGATGGCATGGTCAGGTGTAAGTGTCCATGCGACCCAATTAGGAATCTTAGCAACTGGATCGGACTCAAGTATATAAGCATTACGACAAATAACAGGATGACCTGCGACCGTAGACGGCTGTCCGTAGGGTACCTGTACTTTACAAGTATCAACTGGTTTTGGTGGCTGTTGATCAGCGGCATATGCTGATGCAGCGACTAATAGACTAAAGAGAAAAACCTTTAAACGAATCATTATTAACATCCTTCTTAACGCCACCGCCAATATAGCTGGTGATCTCAGTTTCTTGTGGAGCTACTTGAACTTCAGCGCCGCTGATCCACTTCTGCGTCCACGGCAGAGGATTAGACCCGGTTTTGTATGGACAAGGAAGACCTACTGCAGTCATTCTCTTATGTCCTATCCACTCTATATATTCAACCAAAAGAGCTTCATTTAAACCTATCATTGAGCCATCTTTAAATAGATAGTTAGCCCAAGCTTTCTCTTGATTGACTGCATCAATAAACATCTTAATGCATTCTTCCTTTGTCTCTTCGCGTATCTGTGCAAAATCAGGATCATCTTGTGGTAGTACCTTAAGCAACTGCTGAGTTCCTGCAAGGTGAAGGTTCTCATCGCGAGCAATCAACTTAATGATCTTAGCGTTACCCTCCATCTTCTTGACTTCAGCAAATGCCCATGAACAGGCAAAGCTAACATAGAAGCGAACACCCTCAAGAATATTAACTGACATAAGAGTAAGCCAGAGAGCTTTCTTGTGGTTGTAACTTTCTTCGTTTGTATTATAACCATTCAAGTTATGGAAATTATTCATTTCAATCAAGTCATCGTAGTACTTGCTGATGTCACCAGCGCAGTCTACAATCTCTTTCATGTCCATCATTCCGTCGAAGATGACTGACGGATCAGCGTATACGTTCCGAATGATGTGAGTGTAACTACGTGAGTGGATAGATTCGCTGAATGCCCATGTAAGGATCCAGTTCTCGAGCTCAGGAAGTGAGCAGATAGGACTGAATGCTGCTGTTGGTGCACGTCCTTGTACGGAGTCGAGAAGGATTTGTCTCTTAAGATTGGAGGTAAAGATGTGTTGCTCATGCTTCGTCAATGCTTTAAAGTCTTTAGAGTCACGGAATACATCAATCTCTTCAGGTCTCCAAAAGAAACCAAGTTGAGACTGTGTAAGCTTCTCGAGAAATGGATACTTCTGCTTATCGTAACGTGCGATAGTTACAGGATCATCAAAGAATGCTTTGACTTTAGTTGGATCTTTATGATTAGTTGCATCAAATACTGACATTAGCAGGTTACTCTTGTTGGACAATTAGAAGAATAGCAGACCATAGCATCAGGTTCAGTTCTACCACACACCGGACATGCATGTGACCAAGGATTGTCTTGTGGACGCATATTACTCATTGGATTAAGAATATAAAATCTCACTGCCTCATTGTATCCATCTTTAAAGCCTTCTTTGTAAGCCTTAAGATCCTTAGTAGTTTGTTCATCCATTACCATCTCCCATCATCTATAAACATATAAAACTTAATAAAACCCAACTTCACAATTAAGTCGAGTACTAATCCAGGATCTTGATCGCTGTGTGTACTATAGTCAAAGTAAAATGACCATCTAGATGGATTTAGCAGAATAGTGATAATGATGTCAGAGTTTTTTATGTAATCAAGTAGTTTTGTCATCAAGCTTCGGTTTTTCATATTTTCTTCCATATGTAAGGTTTTGATCTAGTCTCACGTCCCTGTTGTTCCAGGTCCAACACTCACCTGTATCATTTTGGAAACATACCCACAATAGATCATGCTCCATTCCATAGTCGATGACAAAGTGTGCCCATGCTTTTCCCTTCGGTGTCCAGAAACACAAGGGTACGTCTAACTGTTTCATTTAGAATCCTAATCCGTTGTCGCAGACATCGTTGTAGTTACAGGTTATCTCCTCACCAGCCATGATGTCTCTAGCTGCATAATGTATATATTTAGTAGGACAATCAAGGTTAGGATCTTCACTATGATTTATAAACCTAACATTGTCTGCAAACATGATAAACTTTTTAAGATTCTTGTCATAGCAGTACATCCATATAAATGTCTCTCTGGTAATATCATCATATGGATAGTCTTCAGGATCAGGTAACCAACCATCAATGATAGGATCGTGCACCCATACAAGTGCACCTTCCTTAATATCTTGGTCTGCAAAGAGACTAATACCACGACCATCTACTTCAGCTAAGTATGTTCTAACCTTTAGTGTCATATCTTACAGGCCTCACAATCCTCGTCGTCAAGCTCACCGAGTGGAGACCCCAGATCAATCTCGCCTGCCTGATCGTTTGTGTTAAAATAGTAGAGTTGCTTTCCACCATACTTATAGAACATCAACATGTGCTGTAACATAGTAGACATAGGTATCTGCTCTTCATCATAGAATTTAGGATTGTATGATGTGTTTACTGATATTCCCTGATCGATAAATTTTTGCAGCACGCTAGCGATCTTAATATATCCTTCTGGGGAAACTTGCTCCCAAAGTAGATCGTACTTTCTCTTAAGGCGTCTGATCTCTGGTACGACTTGTTTAAGAACACCGTCTTTGCTCTGCTTAACAGTGATGAGAGACCTAACCGGCTCGATACCGTTCGTCGAGTTTGAAATCTGAGCAGAGGTCTCCGCTGGCATGAGTGCCATGAGCGTGGAGTTACGAATGCCATATTGTTTAGCCCTTTCACGTAGTAAGTTCCAATCCAACTTGTAATCAGGAGTTACAAGTTCATCTACTTCTCTCTTGTAGGTATCGATAGGCATGATGCCCTGGGAGTACTTGGTCTGGTTAGACTTAGAAGGAGCTCCCTTTTCAGCTGCGAGATCAATCGAGGCTTTAATGAGATAGTAAGACCAAGCTTCGGCGTACTCATGTATCTTCTTTAAACCTTCAGTATCGATATGCTGATAAGTGAGATCATTGCGAGCCAACCAATAAGCGAGATTAATAATGCCCACACCAAGGGGTCTTCGTGCCATGGTTGAGTTTCTGGCTGCAAGGACAGGATAGTCTTGATAACTAAGTAGCTCATCGAGAGCACGGACAATAAGAGTACAAGGACGCTCAAAATCATTTGGATCTTTAATCTTTCCCCAATTAATTGCTGCGAGTGTGCATAGTGAGATCTCACCGTCAGGATCATTAAGATCGTTGAGTGGCTTAGTAGGTAAGTCGATCTCTGAGCATAAGTTGCTCATGCGAATGGGTGCTAACTCCTTGATAAAGGAGCCGTGATCATTTGCATGATCTACGTTTTGTAGGTAGATGCGACCTGTATCCTTACGCTCTTGCATGAACGCAGAGAATAAGTCGATAGCCGATACTACTTTCTTGCGAACTTTAGAGCGCTCGTACTTTTCATAGAGTTCTTTAAACTTGTCCACGTCAGTAAAGAACGCATCGTATAGATCTGGTACGTCAGAAGGGCTGAATAGAGTAATATTGCCGCCTGTAAGCAGACGTTCATATAAAACTCGGTTGAACTGTACTCCGTAATCAAGGTGTCTAACACGATTATCCTCCGTTCCTTTGTTGTTTTTTAATACTAAAATGTCTTCTACTTCCAGATGCCATGCAGGATAGTAAAGAGTAGCTGCACCGCCTCGTACGCCTCCTTGGCTGCAAGACTTAACTGCTGACTGAAAATGTTTATAGAACGGAATAACGCCAGTGTGAGACGCGTCACCACTACGAATAGGACTACCAACAGCGCGAATGCGACCTGCACCAATGCCAATACCAGCTTTTTGAGAAACGTACTTAACAATCGAAGAGCTCGTGGCATTAATAGAGTCAAGGCTGTCGTCTGTCTCGATAAGAACACAAGAGCTAAATTGCTTTTGTGGTGTACGTAGTCCAGCCATGATTGGCGTAGGAAGCGATATCTCGAAATTAGAAACTGAGTCATATAGTTCTTTAATCCATTTTAAGCGGTCTTCTTTATAGTCTCTAAAGAGCACCATTGCGATGAGCATAAAAGTCATCTGAGGTGTCTCGTAGTATTTACCAGTAACACGATTTTTGACTAGGTACTTACCACGAAACTGTTCCATACCAGCATACGTAAGAGTGAAATCGCGCTTATGATCAATATAGCTGTTGAGTAATCGCAGATCGTCTGGTCCGTACCATGATAGGATCTCAGGGTCATAATATCCTCCATCAACAACTTGTTTAATATGAGTAGCAAGATCAATTGGATTAAAATCACCGTATACTTCCTTTCTCAAGTTGTAATTAATTAAGTTGCCAGCGACATATTGATAATTAGGTGTATCCTCAGAGATAAGATCTGCGGCTGCCTTGATGAGTGTCTCTTGAATGTCAGTCGTCTTCATACCGTTATAGAACTGGATCTGAGACTTAATCTCGATCTCACTCTCTGATACGCCCGTTACGCCCTCGCACGCCCACTCTACTACCTTATGAAACTTATTGAGGTCTAATGGTTCTTTAGTTCCGTTTCTCTTTAATACCGATATCATCTTATCTCCTATACGACCTCTAGTGTATCTTTTAGAGATGGGAACTCAGCAGTTATCTGATACCAAGCATCCCTAGCTATCTCTCTATGTTCTTTCTGCGTGCCATTACCCATGCGTAACTCACAGTAGTGTATCCAGCTTCGAAGAGAACCAGCCATATAAAGACGAGAGACAGTAAGACCTTCTGGCAAAACTGCACGAGCCTGTTCTTTTGCAATTCCATTTTTAATCGCCCAATGATACGCTTCTGTAAACTTAAAAGATAATTTTAATTGCAATCTCTCCCAATCCTCTTGCAACTTTTTATCATCTATTTCAATTGAGTTTTGTCTGTTTTTTGGATCTTGCAAACGGGCTTCACGAGTTGTGAATCCAAGGTCTTGCGTTGGGTCCGCATATCTCTGGCTAAATTCTTGGAAAGA
>Ga0164297_10001756_pt1 | contig 22446 bp, 43 predicted proteins | sample GEODES058metaG_FD_113539 | JGI IMG/M metagenome (GOLD analysis project Ga0164297, IMG submission 113539) | Dystrophic lake water microbial communities from Trout Bog Lake, Wisconsin, USA - GEODES058 metaG | ecosystem: Environmental > Aquatic > Freshwater > Lake | place: USA: Trout Bog Lake... | reverse complement strand
CGCAAAGGATATGATGCCGATGGGGTTCTTTTAAATATTTGCGAGGGTTCAAGACCGCCCAATCACAAGGGTAAAACATATAAAGAAATTTATGGAGAGAAGGCAGAAGAACAGAGAGAAAAAAGACATAAACTACAATTAGAAGCTGGTGGTTGGTTTAAAGGTCGTAAACATTCAGAAGAAACAAAGCAAAAATATAAAGAAAAAAGTGCTGGAATAACTAATGCAAATTCTTCAAATATAACAGAAGAACAATTGCTTGAAACAGGAAAAGTTTTCTGTCAGCATTTTAATTATGAAATTTCTTCAAAAAAATGGATATGGTGGTGTACTACAAAAGATATACCAACGCTTAGAAAAACATTTAGATTCAATGGTAAAGATATTTTAGATGTATTTGTTGAAAAATTTAATGCTATTAAAAAATTTGATTCTATGTTATGGTTTTACAATCCTGAAACACAGCAAACCTGGAGATGTTTGGATTGGGAGTTAAAATATACATATCCGCCCAAAGGTTTTGTTAGAGGAAGAGGTAAAATAAAATGAGTGATAAACTTGAAATGCCAGTTGAACAATTTGCTGAAGCAGTGAGCAAAGAAAATGAGCGCCTGCGTCATGAAGTTGAACGTCTTACAAAGAAGTGTGATCTTCAGACAATGATGCTGCGTCGCTTGGATGCTGAGAAGTTTCCGGGCACATACTTTATCCACAGTGGCTTAGGGGAGACTGATCATAACGGTATGCCAGAGCGTCTGATGGTAGTGCCTGCTTACGGTGTTGACTTCAGCTATATCTATCAACGCACAAAAAAGACAACAGGTCCAGAATGGTAACGTCAATACAATTACCTTGTGAGCATTGGGGGCGTGAGCTTCTAATTCAAGAAATTAAACGACTACAGAAGTATGAGTCTATGGTCCACTACATCGCCAATGACTATATAGAGTTGAGTTACGATAAGGCACAGTGGCAGCGTGATGATTGGCGCAAGCGTTGCCGCAAGACCATCGCAGAAGCACACCCGGAGGAAAAAGATGACTGATGATCTTGAGAAGCCGTGCCATCAAGAACTGTCTGGCATAGAAGGACCGTTGGCTCGCAAACTTAAAGAGCAAGCCGACCGCATCAAACAGTTGGAGGCGGCGCTGCGGGAGATTGTTGAACAGGAACGGCAAACAGCGCATCCCGTTGTCGTCCATATAATAGCAATTGCTCGCGAAGCACTGGAGGGGAAAGATGACTGAATCAGATGATTACAAGCGTGGATGGTACGATGGATATCAGGCTGCGCAAAAAGATAGTACAAAAATTTATCCAACACAGCCTCTTCCTGCTAAAACAGAAGATATTATGTGGCCAGATAGATTGCCAACCACATCACCTTTCCCACCAAAAACAGTAGTTTATCAAGCCTGTGGTGTTTGTGGCATAGGTGGCGATATAAATAAAGCAATGTCATATGTTTGTAATAACCCACAATGCTCAACAAGAGTAACTTGTACAACAATAGGGACAGCAACATGAATTATAAGATCTTACTGACTTCGATATTTTTTCTAGCAACTCCAGCTCTAGCAGCTGATCAGGTTGCGCCTCATCCAATTGCTCAGTGCGCTGCTCAGATCCCTTATGGTGAACCAACCGTAAAGGCTGGCGATACTGTTGTTTGTCGTGCTGCTTATTTGCTATCATTCAATCCCCAAACTAAAACACCTGATTGGGTTGCCTGGACTTTGACGCCTGAACATGCTATTGGTTGCGTTGTTCGCACTAATGCATTCGCTGCTGATCAGTCACTTCCTGGTTCCGCCAAGCCATCCGACTATGCTGGTTCTGGTTATGATCAGGGTCACTTAGCTAACGATGCTGATATGTCCTGGGATAATCAGGTTGAACACGAGTCGTTTTATATGTCTAACATGTCGCCACAGCTTCCATCTGTAAATCGTGGCACATGGAAGAACCTCGAATCAGCTGCACGTGCTTGGGTGTATTCGACTAAGCATGCTCATACAATCTATGCTGGTAATATTGGCGGTACCAAGACCATTGGCGCTGATAAGGTTGTCGTTCCTGACTTCCTTTTCAAGATTGTTATTGATGACGTGACAAAGAAGTCATATGCTTTCTTGTTCCCTCATCATGACGGATTGTCAGCCGACTTCACTCAGTATCAGGTAACTGTTGCTGATATTGAAAAGGCAACTGGCAATATCTTCCCAGTTCCTGATGCTAAGAACGTGAAGAATCCTCCACTGGCAGCTGATCTAGCAAAGATTGCTGCTGATAAGAAAGCTCAATGTAAGGGGTAATCGATGCTCAACAACAAATTTCAACAGACTGGATTAAAACATATAAGAAATACATAGGAGAACCAAAAAATTGATTACTTGTCAAGATTGTGAGGCAGAATTTACAATTGAACACGACGAATTAGATGAACCAGAATTTTGTCCTTTTTGTGGGTCAAAATTGGTTTATGATGATGATACATCCGATGAATGGGAAGCACAAGACGACGAAGGTTGTTGACATTACTAAATATCCCAAACAATGGAGTTTGGGATGTGGATTTACGAAAATAAAGAATATGAATTTAATAATGAATATACTTCGTTTGTGTATATAATAACTAATACTGCAAACAATAGAAAATATATCGGAAAGAAAACTTTCTTTTTTCTGAAAACTAAACAAGTTAAGGGAAAGAAAAAAAGAACCAAAGTTGAATCGGATTGGAAATCATATTTTGGTTCTTCCGAAGATCTTCAGGAAGACGTTAAAAAATACGGCGAAAATAGTTTTACTCGTGAAATAATTCGTCTCTGTAAATCCAAAGGAGAAGCGACATATTACGAGGCAAAATATCAGTTTGAAAATGCTGTGCTTTTTTCGGACGAATGGTACAACTCTCATATAATGTGTCGTGTTCACAAAAAACATCTTACTTTTTTGAAGCAAAAGCAGCTTTAATTTTGGCTTTATGTTCTTCGCTTAAAGTTCTTCCTTTTCGAACTTTACTGAGATTTTCTTTATGTTTTTCTGATTGTTTTTTGCCTAATTTTGCTAATCGCATTTTTAATCGAGTTTCTTCAGAAAACGGTTTCTTAGGAATCCCTTTACGCATTTTACTCATACGTTGACGAGATTCTAAAGAAAATGTAGCTCCTGTGGTTCCATCACCACCATCTGTTTTATTGAGAAGGTTTGAACGGTCATACCAAGCGATGTATTTTCTCTCTAAAGCAAAAGCTCCGATTTCAGATAAATTACGTTCTAAGAAAACGATTTTAGATTTATCTGATGGAATTTCGCAACTATGATCTTTAGAGAAAGCTCTTTTATTTTTGCCCTTGCCAATATAATATGGCGTACCATCTTCTCGAAGATATGCGTATACGTAATAAATAAACATTGCTGGACCTCCTATCAGGTTTAGAGTAGGTGGAGACGGCAATCTCGCGACCTACATTATTTAGCGAAAAAAAGAGTTTGACTTTCCTGAAGAAATAGGGTAGTATATAAAAATAGACGCCCCCTTGGCGGAATGATAAAATTGAAAAGAATAGCAGAAAATATAGAAACAACAGAATTATGTTCTTACGGATGTGGTAATATTGCTAGATTCAGAAATGGGTCTAATAAATTGATGTGCGAAATTAGAGCAACAAAATGTCCAGAAATTAGAAGAAAAAATAGTGAAGGTTCTATAAAAGCGTATCAAAAATATAAAAACATTAACAGATATTTAAATACGTCAGAAGAATCTAAAAGAAAAATGAATTGGAACAAAGAAAAATATAATGCTGATTTTTCTTATAATGGTAAAGGATCACACAAAAAAGTCTTAATAAAGGAACGAGGTTATAAATGTGAATCTTGTAATTTGTCAGAATGGTTAAACGAACCTATACCTCTAGAATTGGAACATTGTGACGGTGATAATCTAAATAATATAAAAAATAATTTATTGTTATTATGTCCAAATTGTCATGCTAAAACAAAGTTTTATAGAGGTAAAAACATAAATAATGGTAAAATGAAAGTTTCTGATGAAAAATTATTGACTTCTCTTAAAAAACATAGTAATATAAGACAAGCTTTACTCGAAGTTGGGTTAACACCCAAAGGTAAAAATTACGATAGAGCTTATAAATTATTAACGCCCGTGTAGCCCAACAGGTTAGTAGGCAATTGACTTAAAATCAATACAGTGTGGGTTCGAATCCCACCACGGGCACCAATTTCTGATCGGAGATATATGATGAAAGTTATGTTGGAATTGACACCCGAAGCCTTTAGTTCGCTTGAGGAAACTGTGCTAATCCAAAGTCTAGCAGATTCGGCAAGAACTCTTATCGAAGAGATAGATAGGTTCTTATCTAAGGAGTCGATTCGTCAACATGAAGTAAGAGACTTACAAGACGATATGATATATCTTGAATGTTTTAAGCGCGTTCTAGAGTATTATACAAGTGACGAACAACGTAAAACTGAGTTTGTTGATATTTTCGAAGGAGGTAATGATGAATAAGAAGGCACATAAGAAGTTGATTAAGATGCAGAATAAGTTTGGTAAAGATGCTGGTAAGGCTCTTTGGATTCAAATGAAGAAGAATGGAGAACTGTAACATGAGTCATCCGCATAAGAATCGCCCGCGTAAGGGTCGCCGTAAGGTTGGTTCTAAGAAGCGTAGGGCTCGTCGTAATAAGAAGAAGTAATACCTTTTTACATAAGGATATATTATGAAACCGCTGATCCACTCTAAATCTTCTGTGCGTAAATACGGTGGTGTGATTGAAGATTATCTTCCTATTCATGACTTTATGGATTCGACCAAATCAGCTTGTCCAGATGTAAGGCACCGTGCTATATTGCATTCTGCATTCGGTTGTTATCTTGTCGAAAAAGTTTTTGGAACTTATTTTAAAAACTCACAAGGTAAAGACGTATCAGTTAGAGACGTGGCCGAGGATCATATCATCGAGGATTTAGGTTTTATTCCGACAATGGAAAATTACCTTAAGAATATGCAAATCCAACCTTGGATGAGCGGAACAATGCGTAATCGTCGTAAATCTTCGTATGCTAAATTAAACCGCGATCCATCCAAAAATGATACTATTGACGAAGTGGCCTAAAGGAGATATATTATGGTTATCGATCTAAATAAGATTAATGAAATTGGTAAGAATTTTGAATATAAAATTAGTCAAATGAGTCTTCAAATGAAAATTATGCAGGAAAAAATGCGTAAGGATTCCGAGGAAGCTTTGAATTCTGCTTTTAAGGAATTTTTTGAAATTGTTCCTGAGATTGCAGCTATTACTTGGACGCAATATACGCCATATTTTAATGATGGTGATACTTGTGTTTTTAGGGTTGATGATTTTTGGTTTGTTCCTGATTTTATGATGCAAGAATGGAAAGAAAATGGTGGCGGATATGCGGAAGAATATTCAATTATTTTGTATGGAGATGATCCATACTATTGTTATATTGGTATGGAAGGCGTAGAACTTCCATCTTCGGAACGTATGAAACATATTTCAGAGACTTGTAAAGTTGTTGAAAAGATGTTATACTCTATTCCATCAGAAGTTTATCAAAACCTGTTTGGTGATCATGTGTGTGTTGCGGTTACCAAAAATGGTATTGATGTTGAAGAGTACGAACACGAATAAATTTTAATAAAACTGAAAAGGTGTAAAATGAAAGAGTTTGATCTTAAGGAAGTAATTGATTTCATCAAGAATTCTTCTAACGAGACAAAGATTTATATCGGCGCTGATTCCGAACGTTATCGTAAGAATGAGGTTTGGTATGCTGATTATACTGTGGCTATTGTTGTTCATATTGATGGCAACAAGGGTTGTAAGGTATTTGGTAAGTCAGATGTAGAACGTGATTTTGATCAGAAGAAAGAAAAGCCAGCTTTTCGTCTGATGAACGAAGTTTATCGTGCTGCTCAGATGTATATCGACCTTGCCGAAGCCATTGGTGATCGTCATTTCGAGTTGCACCTTGATATCAATCCAAACGAAATGCATGGTTCGTCTTGTGTTATCACACAGGCAACTGGTTATATTCGTGGTATGTGTGGTGTTACTCCAAAGGTTAAGCCAGAGGCACCAGCAGCTTCATTTTGTGCTGATCGTTTGAAGGAAATTCTAACGAACAACGAAAGTATTGCTGCTTAAATAATACAGGCGCGTAGCTTAAAGGTGAAGCCGGTCGCTCTTTAAAATTTAATTTTTATAAATACTTCTATAATTAATAGGAGTATTTTATATGAAATGTAAATTCTGCAATCAATTAAAGAAAAATTTGAATTCTTTAAGAAATCATGAGAGACTATGTAAAGAAAATACAAATAAAGAAAAAACTTGGATTCAAAAACGAAAAGAAGCGGGAATAGAAATTAAATTTGATTTTCATCAATCGCCTGAATATAAAGAAAAACAAAGACAAAAAAGATTATTGTGTCCTCCCGCTTCTTTAGAACAAAGACAAAAAGCTTCTATAAAAACAAAAGAATACTATTCTAATCCTGAAAATAGAAAAAAACATTCAAAAATAATGAAAAAGGCGGTATTAGAACACCCAGAATCTTATTCTGATAAAAACATAGTTGGAAGATCAAAACATTTTACAATCGATGGTGTTAGATTTAATAGCACTTGGGAATATGAAGTTGCAAAATTTTTAGATAAAAATAATATTAAATGGATCAGAAGTAATATAAAACCAATTTCTTATTTTTGGAATGATGATTGGCATTTATATTTTCCAGATTTTTTAATTGAAGAATATAATTGTTATATTGAAGTAAAGGGATATGAAACAGATCGTGATAGGGCTAAATGGAGCCAATTAGATAAAAAAATATTAGTAATCAAACAAAAAGAAATTGACTTAATAAAAAAACAGAATTATGATATAATTAGTAAATTATCGTCCTATAGCTCAATCGGTTAGAGCAGGCGCCTTATAAGCGTCAGATCTGGGTTCAATTCCCGGTAGGACAACCACTATTTTGAAAGTCTACATCATGAAATATTTGTATCTTTTGCCGATTTTCTTTTTCCTTGGCGGCTGTCAAACTACAAATTCTTATCCTATAAATAAAATTACCGCTCAAAAAAGCGGTATTGTTGCCTCCTGGTATTCCTCCGGAAGGAGAACTGCCAGCGGTCAACATTTCGATCCAAATGGAAATACTGTCGCACATCGTACCCTACCATTTGGAACTCAACTCAAACTGACTAATCCATTTAACGGAAAGTCCATAGTTGCTATTGTCAATGACAGGGGTCCATTCGTAAGAGGGACGGGGTTGGACGTTACAAGAGGCGGTGCTCAAAAACTTGGTTTTATTAGTCAAGGTAAAACTAGATTGATAATGGAAGTTTTGAGATAATATATTTCTCTTAATAGCGACGTAAACAAAAGGAAAAGTAATGAAAAAGCTTATATTTTCACTAGTAGCAATACTAGTTAGTATTGGCGTAGTTTCTACAGCTAATGCTAGACCAAGACATAAGAGACATCATTATCATCATGTTGTAGTATACAAGCATAAAAACAAAAAAGTGAATATGGTGATTGGTCAAAAACAAGAACCGCAAATATATTATTCGAATGATGACAATAGTCCAGCCGCATTTTTTGCGAAAGATAGAGCAAGAAATGTAGTTGAAACTCTTGATAATAACAAAAGAAAGACCCAAGAACATTTTGGGTTTATCGAACAGTCGATCAGACAAGGAAACGGTTTGGCTAATAAAGCATTAAGATATGTTGGTGCAACAGCTAGACAACTAGGACTTCCTCGTAGCCTTTGGTGTGCTGATTTCATGAATATGATCACACATTCTGGTAATGATCGAACTGCTATGTCATATAAACACAGGGGACAACCAGCATCTTATGGTTGTGTTAACTGTGTTGCCGTAACAACTCGTCGAGGCGGTGGTCACGTCGGGGTTGTTTCTGGTTATGATAAACATGGTAATCCTATTTTGATTTCGGGAAACCATGGCAGAAAAGTCGGTGTTGGTACTTATGCTAGAAGCAGAGTAGTAGCATACAGATATATATAATGGGGTGGGAGAAATCCCACCCTTTTAATTTGGAGTTTGTTATGACAACAGAAGAATTAGTTAAATCAGCTGACCTTAATTGGTGCGTAGACATTCTTAAAAGAATAGAAAGTATAACTAACCGTTTTCCGAGCACTCAGAATGGTTATGCAGTCATAGATTATTCGGATATTGACCAAATTAAATACCTTGTAAAAATGGGGCTAAAGGTGGTTAAAGAAGATGAATGACTTGACTTTTGAACCGTATCAGGTTATACTAAGTAAGGTTATGAAGGAGATATAATATGAAAAGCGATCTAGAACTGCTTGTTGAATATGATATGTTTATTTTGGGATTTGATTCCTCAAATTCTGAGGATATTAAGAAATATTGGGAGATTATGCTAGGATGAACGTTACAATATATACTAAATCGAATTGTAAATTCTGCGTTAATTCTAAGATGCTACTTAGCTCTAAAGGAATTAATTATACAGAACTAAAGTTAGACGAAGATTTTTCTAGAGAAAGCCTTTTGGAAATTTTTCCGAACGCGAAATCTTTTCCTGTTGTTGTTATAGATGGTTTCAACATTGGCGGGTTTGAAAATCTTAAAAAGTATCTAACTGAAGAAACACAGGATAATCGTAAACTTTTGAATGAGGGAATTTAATATGATTAATCGCGACGATCTTTTGAACGATCTACGTATGTACGTGATTGAAGTTCAGTTTAATAAAGTTAACGGCGAACAGCGCACAATGCGTTGTACTCTAAGGCCTGATCTTTTGCCTCCAAAGTATAATATCAATGAAGATCATAAATTTCATAGGGAAAATACCGACGTTATTGCTGTTTGGGATATCCTTAACAACGGTTGGCGTTCTTTCCGTGTAGATTCCGTAACTTACGTTCAGAACGTGAGCCACAATTACTGAGGATAAAATGAAAAAGTTGGTTATAGTCGAATGCATATCTCAACACCGTATTCGTTATTGTGTTGAGGTTGAAGATAATATTGATCCTGCTCTTGATGAAGTCGTTAGAGAAAGTGACGCTGAAAATTTTCATGAGTTTAGTCAGCAACATCTCGGCCAAGTGATCTTTTCTCATAGAGAAATAAATAAAGAAGAATACCTTCGTATGTTCGATGAAGATAGTCCTTATCTAAAGGGATGGCCTGAAGAACAAAAACTTAAATACATCAACAGGATTAATTATGATGCATGATGTTATTGTTGATATCGACGGCACCATAGCCGACAATTCCCATAGAGTTCACCATATCCGTAAGTCTCCCAAAGATTGGAAGTCTTATGAAAAGGGTGTCATGGAAGACGAGCCGCATTTTGACATCATCTATATTCTAGAATCACTTAAAGCTTCTGGTTCGAAGCTGGTACTCTGTACAGGAAGAATGGAAAACGAGCGAGACGACACCATTAATTGGTTGAGAATGCATTATCTAGACTTTCTTTTTGACAAGCTTTATATGCGACCACTCAATGATTATAGATCGGATGATGTTGTTAAGAAAGAACTTCTTGACCAGATTCGTAAAGACGGTTATAATCCGACAATAGTATTTGAAGATCGTCAACGTGTTGTTGATATGTGGAGAACAGAAGGTCTTCGTTGTTTGCAAGTCCAGCCGGGCGATTTTTAATTAACTTAAAGGAGAAAATTAATGGGTTATTGGGGCTATAGCTTACTTTTGGATTGTGCCGAACTCGATCACGAAGCAATCACGAGTTATGAAAATATTTACAATTTCACTAAGAGACTAGTCAAGGATATTGATATGGTCGCTTACGGAGAGCCACAGATTGTTGAATTTGGTTCTGGTAATAAGGCTGGCTATACTTTGGTCCAGCTTATTGAAACATCGAATATTTGTGCTCATTTTGTTCCTGATGACGGAAATGGTGGTAACGCACTTTACCTCGATGTTTTTTCATGTAAGGAATATGATGATCAAGTGGTAATCAATTTGGTTAAGGAATTCTTTGGTGCTAAGTATATTAGACCAAACTATTTGACGAGACAGGCGTGATTACTGGATTTACGTGTGGTACATTTGATATTCTTCATGCTGGTCATTGCGCTATGCTTGAAGAATGTCGTAGTCAATGTGACAGGCTGATCGTCGGTCTACAAACCGATCCGACTATCGACAGACCAAAATTAAAAAATAAACCCGTTCAAAGTTTGCTCGAAAGGTTTATACAACTCAAATCTATTCGTTACGTAGACGAGATATATCCCTACGAGACTGAAGGTGATCTAGAAAATTTACTAAGTATCATAGACATTCAAAAAAGATTTATAGGTTATGATCATTACGGGGAAGTACATACTGGTCAAGCTCTTTGTATTCATAGAAATATTGAAATAATTTACAATAAGAGATTCCACCGGTGGAGCTCTTCTAGATTGAGGAATAAGTTGAATGAGTTTTAGTGATAAATACTTTGAAGAAGTAGTTTCTATTACCGAAGCTATAGATAAAAATATGGTGGAGAAGTTAGTTGCCGCTCTCAAAAGAGTCAGAGAATCAAACGGGAGGGTTTTCGTTCTCGGTGTTGGAGGATCAGCAGGAAACGCTTCTCACCTGGTCAACGACCTACGTAAGCTTTGTGGTATCGAGTCTTATTGCCCCACAGATAACGTTCCAGAGCTTACTGCTAGAACAAATGACGAAGGGTTTGACACCGTATTTGATGAATATCTTAAAATCAGTAAGTTAAGTTCAAAAGATGCTCTTTTTATTTTATCTGTTGGTGGTGGCGATAAGAATAAAAACGTTTCTGTAGGATTAATTAAGGCCATCGATCAAGCAAAATCAAAAAACGCCGTCGTATTGGGTATAGTCGGTAAGAAAGACGGATACACCGCTTACAACGCTGATTATTGTGTAGTAGTTCCTCCTATTCAACCTTCTAGAATCACGCCACATAGCGAAGCTTTTCAAGCTGTTATTTGGCATGCTATAGTTTCCAATCCTTCTTTACAGGTTAATAAAACAAAGTGGTGAAATGAATCGAGCAATTTTTTTTGATCGTGATGGTGTAATTAATAAACTCGTCGAAAGACCAGATGGTTCTAAAACAGCCCCTTGGTTTCTCGACGAGTTTCAATTTATTGATAATGTTAAAGTAGCGGTGAATATCGTCAGAAATATGGACTATAAAACTTTTGTTGTAACAAATCAACCTGACGTCAAAGGTCCATTGTCTTACAAAGATTTAGATAATATGCATAGAATGATTTCTAATTGGTTGAGAATAGATGATATATACTACGCTGACGATAGAAATTCCAATATGTATAAACCCAACAACGGTATGATTGAAGATATAATTAAAAAATACTTGATCGATCGTAGTAAATCCTATATAATAGGTGATCGTTGGAAAGATATAGTTGCTGGTAATAGAAGCAAACTAAAAACTATTTTCGTTGGTGAAGAATACACATACCCTTACGAATATAGAAATATACAACCTGATTATATTGTTTCTAATGTTTTAGAAGCTTGTACCTTGATTGAGGAGATTAATAAATGATTAAATTATACGCCGATGGCGCCGATATGGTGGGAATAATCGATGCGGCTGGAGATAAAACAATAACGGGGTTTACAACTAATCCAACTTTGATGCGTCAAGCTGGCGTTATGAATTATGAAGAATTTGCCAAAAACGTTATTAAATTTTTGGCAAGGAATAGGCCCGAAACAACTCTAAGTTTAGAAGTGTTCGCCGATGAACCTGACGAAATTCGTCGACAAGCTAGAATTATCAGTGATTGGGGTAACGAAAAGAATTATCAAGTATATGTAAAAATTCCTGTCATGTATACTTCGGGCGAAGATACTTATGATTTGATTCAAAGTTTAAGTTATGAAGGAATTAATCTTAACGTTACTGCGGTTTTTACCGAATATCAAGTAAGCAATATAATCGATAGATTTTGCCCAGAAGTTCCTAGTATAATTTCAATTTTCGCTGGTCGTATTGCGGACGCTGGTGAAGATCCGGAATCAATTGTTTCTCGTTGTGTTGGTTTGTATGATGATATTAGAAACGAAGGCGGTAAAGCAGAATTTCTATGGGCTTCTTCTAGAGAAGCTTATAACATTAAACACGCCGAATGGTCCGGTTGTGATATTATAACCATGACTCCTGATCTCATCAAAAAGGTTAAGGGTTTCGGTAAAGATTTAACACAATTTTCTAAAGAAACTTGCCAAATGTTCTATAATGATGCTATTAAATCGGGGTACACAATATGATTGGATTTGAAGAAAACGAAATTTCTATAAAGGCTAACGGCGGAACTGAGCTTGCTAAACGTAAGCTAGCTTCTCTAATTAATCCAAAAGATTTGGAAGAATTTCAAATTGTATGTTCAAGGGAACGCGAACTAAATTGGGAAAAAATTAGAGTTTTCTGGTGTCATGATCTACCAGAAGATCCTGAATCGGCGAAGTTCAGGGATCAATCTTTTAGGGATAACTATCATAAGTTTGTTTTTATTTCTAACTGGCAGATGCAAAGGTATCAGCTAATTCATGGATTGGCTCACGATCCTAAGTCAATCGTAATTGAATCCGGTATTGAACCAGCGCCACAATCAGCTTTGGTTAAACCAAAAGACAAGATTCGATTGGTGTACACTTCAACCCCGCAAAGAGGATTGGAAATTCTTTTGCCGGTGTTTGATTCATTGGCGAAGATGCATCCAGAAATTCATCTAGATGTATATTCAAGTTTTAAGATTTACGGTTGGGAAGATGCTGATAAGTCGTTTGAGCCTATGTATGATCAAATCAGAAATCATCCTCAAATGACTTATCATGGATACGTTCCTAATGAAGAATTGAAGGAAGCGTTGAACAAGGCTCATATTTTTGCTTATCCAAGTATTTGGTACGAAACCAGCTGTAGAGCTATGTTAGAAGCTATGTCAGCTGGATTGGTCTGTGTTCATTCTGATGTTGGTGCATTACCAGAAACTTCTGGCGGATTGAATCTTATGTATCATGCCGATCTTATGGACAAAAATCATCACGCGAATATTTTCATCAATCATCTGAATAATGCAATTAATTTTGTGAAAAGCAATCAGGAACAAAATATGATTATGTTCAATAAGGTTTTTGTTGATACTCGTTACAACATCAATCTAATCAAACATAAGTGGGATGTGATGATTGAGGATCAACTCGGTAAATATAAGACTGTTGAGTCTCGTGGCAAGCCACAACAAAAATTTATTTACAGGACAATTTAATGATTCTTTCTAAAACGCCTTTGCGTATTAGTTTCTTTTCCGGCGGCAGCGACATGCCTTCTTTCTTTGAAAAGGAAAGCGGCGCTGCTTTGTCTGTTACGATTGATAAGTACATCTACGTGATGCTTCATAAGACTCCTCATTTGGGAATTAAGATCATGTACGACACGATCGAAGAATTCCCCGACGTCGAACAGATGCAACACGCTATTACTAGAGAAAGTTTGAAACACTACGACGTGATTAAAGAGTATACGATCGCTTCGATCGCCGATATTTTAGCTAAAGGATCTGGACTTGGATCTTCTTCGGCCTTCACTATCGGTCTGGTTAATTGTCTGGCGCATAGAGACGAACAGAGCCGTTACTCGTTGTTGACGCGCGAGTATCTAGCTCAAAAGGCATATTATATCGAACGAGAACTATGTAAGTATCCAGTCGGTAAGCAAGATCAATACGCCTCGGCTTATGGCGGTATGAACCTATTTGAGTTTCATGGTGACGGTTCTGTTGATATTAAACCTTTAACTTACGATCGAAATCTTTGGAGTAATCTAGAAAGGAGATTGTTACTTGTTTATTCTGGTCGCGGACGTAATGCAAATTCTATTTTACAGAAACAAGCGGCTGCAATGAACGAAAAAGATAAGTTTGACTTAGTCAGAAGGTCTAGAGATAAAGCTTTTATTGGTGCAAAATTGCTGAGCGAAAATAAACTCGACGATTTCGGTAGTTTGCTCCATGAAGCGTGGATGGATAAAAAGGGTGTCGCCGCCGACATCACTAACGACTACTTCGACCAGATATATGATAGAGCTCTAAAGGCTGGCGCTCTAGGCGGAAAACTTCTCGGTGCAGGCGGTGGTGGTTTCTTCTTATTTTACGTCGATCCCAATAATCGCGATAAAGTGATACAATCAGTAACTAGAGACACCAACTGTAAAATTTACGATTTCGGTTTCACGGATTACGGTTCAAGAATAACAAGCAGCTGCTAAACCTAAATAATAGTGCTTGACGAAAAATAAATTATAAGGTATAATATATTATGAAACCCAAAGAGAAATTAAATGGATAGTAACAACGTCGTAATTTTTCCAAAACAAAATTTAAATGTTAAGATTCCTGAATTTTCTATGGAAGAAATAAATCGTAACGTCGAAATGATGAAACACTATCATATTCAAGAAACTCTATCCAATTTAGCCCCAATCATTTTCAATCAATTAGAAATTGCTGGATTTAATATTTCTGACGAAGAAGATGAAGATATTAAAGATGGCGCTTTTGTCGTAGAATCGTTAAGATCTATAATGTGTAAATATTACGGTATATATCATCCATTTCAAAAAATTGCCGATAGCGTGTTTGTTCCGGATAAAGAAGAAACTGGTGCTCTAAAAATAACTGACTCTCTTAATATAGAATTGAAAAATATCTCAAACAAAAGGTGAAATTTTGATTATCGTTGATCTGTCTCAGGTGATGTTGTCTAATCTTATGATGCAACTAGGCAACCATACAAACGCTCAAGTTGAAGAAAATATGATTAGACATATGGTCCTCAACTCGCTTCGTTCTTATAAGTCAAAGTTTGGTGATGAATATGGAGAAATGATTATTGCTTGCGACAATACAAACTATTGGCGTAAACAAGCTTTTCCTTATTATAAAGCCAACCGTAAAAAGAATCGTCTTGCTTCAGAGTTAGATTGGAAATCTATTTTCGAATGTATGAATAAGATTAGGGCAGAGCTCAAAGAATTTTTCCCGTATAGAGTTATTGATGTTGAATCTGCTGAGGCTGACGATATTATAGGAACTCTGGTTAGAGAATTTGACGATAAAATTCTTATACTTTCTGGGGATAAAGATTTCGTTCAACTTCATAATCGCAACAACATTAAACAATATGACCCCACTAGAAAAAAGTGGTTGTCTCATAACGATCCCCAAAAATTCCTTAAAGAACATATTTTAAAAGGTGACTCTGGCGATGGCGTACCTAACGTACTTTCTGCTGATAATTGCTTTGTTGTTGGGGACCGTCAGAAACCGTTGACTTCTAAAAAATTCGATCATTATATGAATTTAGACCCGTCTAAATACGATAGTATGGTAGCTAGAAACTATCAACGTAATAAAGAGCTTATTGATCTTAACTTTACTCCAGAAGAAATTAGAAGTAAGGTTATAGAGCAATATAATAATCAAAACAATAAAGATAAATCTAAGTTGATGAATTATTTCATCAGCAACAAACTTAAAAATTTAATGGAAAATATTGGAGATTTCTAAATGCAGGTTGGTGTAGCTGAGTTCCTAGAAAAGGTTGGGAAACTCAAGAAAACTGAAGAAAAAGTAGCCGCAATAAAAGCCAACGATAGTTTGGTTTTACGTGTGGTTCTTCAAGGATGTTACGATCCCTCTATTGTTTGGTTGTTACCAGAAGGTGCACCTCCATATAAGCCGAACGATCTTAACGACCAGGAAGGTGTTCTAATTAGAGAATGTACGAAACTTAGATATTTCATCAAAGGGTTTCACGATAATCTAAATCAAAACAAAAGAGAAACGATGTTCGTTCAACTACTTGAAAATTTAGCTCCCAAGGACGCTGAGCTTCTTTGTCATATTAAAGATAAGAAACCCCTTAAAGGAATTACCCTTCAACACGTAGTAGAGGCATTACCCGGACTTATTCGATGAGCAAACAGAACGTTAAAAAGTTCAAAAAGAACGATTTTTCTTACGAAGAAGAAGATAACTATGACAACCGTAGTTATTACCTAGAAAAAAAGAAACAAAAGCGAATAGAAAAAGCCCTTAAAACTAAGGATATTTCCGGGTTGCTCGAAGAAGATGAAGACGACTATCACGAAGATGATTGGAAATAGATATGCCAACTTATTTGTTTATTAACAATGAAACCGGCGAAGAGTATGAAAATTTCATGAGCATTTCAGCTCTTGAAATCTATTTGAAAGAAAATCCCCAAGTAACTCAACTCGTTAACGGAGCTCCGTTAATCCATTCCGGTAGAGGTCTAAAAAAACCAGACTCTGGATTTAGGGATGTACTTAAAAAGGTGAAAAGAGAAGCCCAGAGAGGAATAAGTAGAAGCACCGTTAATACTTTTTAATCAGGATAAAAATGGAACATAGTAAGCGTCTAACAAGAAAAGAAAAAAGAATCCTTCGTCAGCAAAACGGAAAAGAAAATACAAATCAAGAAAAATTAAATTTTAATCTTAAACACGTAGAACCATTAACCGAAAATCAAAAACGTTCTTTCGAAGCCTATCAACAAGGCAAAAATTTAATGCTTCACGGGATTGCTGGAACGGGTAAGAGCTTCATATCTTTATATCTAAGTTTGAACCAGATATTATCTGAAAACAGCGTTTACAAAAAGCTTGTTATTGTTAGAAGCGTTGTTCCAACAAGAGATATGGGATTCCTACCCGGAAGTCCTAAAGAAAAGGCCAAAGTTTATGAATCTCCTTATTATGCGATATGTTCTGAATTATTTGGAAGAGGAGATGCCTATGATTACCTCAAAAACAAGAACCTTGTTGAGTTTATATCAACTTCTTTCATACGCGGTGTTACTCTTAATGATTGTATTATTGTCGTTGATGAAATAGCTAATCTAACTCTCCACGAGCTTGATTCTGTAATTACTCGTGTTGGTAAAAATTGTAAAATTATATTCTCTGGAGACTTTAGACAATCTGATTTCACTAAAGATCAAGAAAAGAATGGTCTCAACGATTTCATGCGTATTATTAAAAGAATGAAATCTTTTGAATTCATAGATTTTCAACGCGAGGATATTGTTAGATCAAAAATGGTAAAAGATTATATTATATCAAAAGAAGAATTAAGAATTGTCACGTAAAATATTCAAACATAATTTTGTACCATTCGTCGAATTAAAAACCGAAAATATTAACGGGCGGCGCCACTACGTGCTGCCCGATGGCGTCACTAAACTTAAATCAGTAACAACTATACTAGGCGAAAAATTAGACAAAACTGCATTGATTGAGTGGAAGAAAAGAGTCGGTGAAGCTGAAGCTCAAAGAATTTCAACTCAAGCCGCTCGAAGAGGCACAGCCATACATAAAATGGCTGAGAAATATGTTCTAAACGAAAACAACATATTTGAAAATCAAATGCCTGTTAATATAGAATCATTTGATCCTATTAAACAAATACTAGATAAACATGTTGATAATTTATTCGGCGTTGAGTTACCTCTTTATTCTAAATCTCTTAAGTGTGCCGGTCGAACAGACTTGGTTGGTGAATATGATGGCGTTTTGTCTATCATAGATTTCAAAACTTCAAGGAAACCTAAGAAATTAGAATGGATCGAAAACTATTTACTTCAATCCACAGTTTATTCCATGATGTTTGAATGGACGTATAAAATAGCAGTTCCACAAATCGTTATTATTATCACAGTTGATAATGAAAAAACGCCCCAAGTATTTAAACTGGAGCGTTCTCAATATGTTAAAAGAGTGTTGGAAGTGTTTACTTCATAAACATAAAAATTAATAACACGAAAATTAAAACTCCCCAAAAATATTTCGATGAGATCAAAGAATTCAAAGCTTCTGTTTCGGCTTTGGATAATTTCTTTGATCTCATTTTTTTGTATTTAATTTTCTTAGGACCAGAAGAAAAAATAGTTTTTCTCATAGTCATACCACCAGCGTGATATGTTTGTGTTAGTTTAGTTTTTCCGTTTGGAGATTGAGAAATCGTAGTTCTACCATTTTTATTACCAATAGATTGTGAATGGGTAAATCCTTTACCATAATTCGTTGTTGTGGTAAATCTAACTCCGCCAGGACCTTTTATTGTTCTTTTAACCCAGTTTGCCATAAAAAATACTCCGGGAGCGCATTCCGGAGTATTTATCTTCGTATTTTAAATGATATATTAAAGTAACAATTTCATTACTGAACAAACACACCAGTAACTTTAACAACCTGACCGTTAGGCAGTACTACGTTAGCGACAACAGGTGAATTAGATTTACGTACAGCGCCTGCCTTAACAGGAGCGGCTGGTGTTACTGAAGCATTCTTAACAGCAGCACAAATAGCGTTAGCAATAGAATTTGCATCAGTGGTTACGTTAGATGATACATTAGGAATCATTCCAGCAAGTTCAACAGCGGTTGGAATGAATTGACAAGCCTGAAGAGTTGCCGCTTGAATCTGTGCAGAAGTGATAGCTGTTCCCGCAACATTACAACCAGCCAAAGCTAATCCTGATACTAATACTGTTCCAATTAAAATATTCTTGTTCATTTAGATTCTCCTATATATTGTTGATAAATTTTTTGTTCTGTTGGGTCTAATTCTTGACCATCTTTTAATTTTTGAATAATCACCATCATTTCAGCGTCCATCGGCGTTGTGTTTTTACCTAAAAACACCAAAATATCCAATATTTTTAAAACTGGTGCTGATAGAGGAACAAATGGCGAAATAAGTTTAGCTATATCGTCTATTAATGAACTACCAGCAAGAAATGGGTTGTTTCCCATTAATGCATCTTTTATGCCTTTCCAATCTATTCCTTCTGCTATTAGAATAGACTGAATAATTTTCTTAATATCTAATTTTTCAGAATTTGATTTTGGATAACTGTCGGCAAATCCAGCCAACATTTTAATTACTGCCTCGGCAACATTTGCTTGAGGAACAAAAGGTTTTGCAATTTCAAAAGCATCTTCCAAAGAAACAACACCTAATCCTAACCAATCTGAATTTTGAAATTTTTGACGTAATTCAAACCAATTAAGATTAGATGCAATTTGAATAGCGTTTTTTAAATTCGCTATTGTTTGATCGTCTATATTAATCATTTACTTGCTGGAGTTTCAGGCATAACAATAGCTAGAAGTCCGCCAACAGCAACACCAACAGCAATTATACTATCTCCCAAAGCACCGGGGAATAATGTATGTATTGATACTGCCACTAGTCCGCCGCCAGCCCATGTGCTAGGCTCTTTAACTCTATCTGCTACCCATACAAGTGCTTTAATAACTTTATCCATTATAACCTCCATATTTTTATTACCCAAAGGGTCATTCTTATTTATAAAATATGGATATTAAAAAAGGGCGGGGATGAACCCACCCTTAATTAGAAATTTAGAAGTCGTAGCGATCAGACATTAATGTCTTAAGCATGATCGCCTCCGGAGTAAAGTCCTCCAAATCAGCAGCCAACACCGACTTAACGATAGTTGGAGAGAAACCAGAAACAAGAGCAACGCCTCGTTCATCGAACTTAACAGGCACATTTTCATGTGCATTCAAGTTCCAGAAAACGATGTTAGGCATATTGTAAGCATGATAGATATACTTACGAGCAATCATTTCCATAGCAGAGTCATCGTGAGTAGTGCACTGATCAAACTGCATGTCCGAAAGAATCAGCAGCATTGCAGGCATTTCTGACTGAGGAACATTACCTTCAATTGCAGTGAGAAGGATTTTATCCAGCGCGAGATGCAGGTTAGTGTTCATGTCCCACTTCGAAGTTACCATCTGCTTAACCTTATCGAGGATGTTACCACGAAGATGAAGCAGCTCAGGCTTGCCAGAGAAAGTCAAGAACGTATCCTTAAACTTACCAGTGTTCTTTTCAGCAAGGTAAAGACCAAGAGAAACAGAAACGTCAAGGCAAGTTACCTTCGACTTGGAGTTATAGCCACCAGCAGGTGAAGTCATTGAACCAGAAACGTCAACGAGCGGAAGGATGTTTGCATCACCAACAAAGTTAGGAAGAGCATCCCACTGAGCACGAATGTGATCGAGGTTCGACTGATTATATGACGCATTGTAACCGTAAGGAGAAACACCCTTCAGCACATCATACGGATAAACCGCACCAGCATTGACCTTGACAGTCTTTGCTACTTCAGGATCCTTCGAAACAAGAGCAGTAGTCCACTCCTTATACTTTTCGGTATGACGAGAGAATGCCTTCTTATATCTAGAAGAAGCAAGCGAAGGAACATGGTTGAAATTAATTTCATCCCAATTCTTAGCGCACATGTCCTGCTCAACAACCTTGGTCAAGCTAACCAGTGTCTTACGATACTGCTTAGGTGACATTCCAAGGAACGAACGAAGTTCAGCGGCTTCCTTACCCTTACGTGGCATCCACTTAGCAGCAAGACCATTCTTGGCTTCAAGAGCATCACGAACCATCGCAAATGCGATCTGACGCAAATCACCCTTGGTAACAAAGATATCGTCCCAACGTCCAAGCTCGGGAACACGCTTCAAAAGACGCTCCGCATATGCAGGATCATGATCACAAGCATATTCTAGAATATCCCGGAAAATCTTACGCTCACCAGCGCCTCCGCGAATATCACGCGCCCAAAGAACAACACGGCCAGCCAATTCCTTATCTTGAACATAAGCTGCCGTAAAGTCAGGAATTACGTTCTTACCGCGAGATGCACCAATCTTATAGAAAAGATCAGTAACTGAATTGGCAGTAGACTTACGAGCCTTCATACCATTAGTAGTACGAGCAGTCTGGTTCTTAACGGCATTAACAAATGTTGACATTTCACTTCTCCTTTGTTATCAACAGATTGAACTTTTTTCTATTTTGCATATAGATTTTATTATTGCTGAACTCAATCTTAATTAAACAGTATCACTTTTTGCTTTTTTTGATTACAAGTCAAATGCATTTTGGATTGCTGAAATGATACTTAAACTTATCAGGTTAGTCGCGGTGTTGTGGTCCACCATCCTCCGAAGAGGTTCAGGTTATTACGAGTAACCCCGAAGGATTCTCGACCACCCAGTGTTCATCAAAGTTCCCCCATCTTTCGATGGCTAAATCTCAGAAGGAAAGTCAAGCTTTCCAGAAGATGCCTCTAATCACTGCCTTCGCTGTTATCGCGATTTCAAACATAGGTTGTGTGCTGTATCTAACCTTAATTCTTATCATTTATAATACCGCGACTTAAGTTAAAAGTCAAGTAGTATTTTTGGTGCTTCTGCGCGGAATCAAACCACGGTAGATCGATTATCAGTCGATTATTCTATCATTGAATTACAGAAGCATTAAATGGTGCCGGATGAGAGATTCGAACCGCCTAAAATCTCATTTATTATATTTAGACCCTAAAAACGAATATCTTATAAAGACAGATATTAATAAAATTATAAATGCATCAAACCAAAACAATATATATGTAATTGTTATTGGCAAAAAACACATTAATTTAGAGTCAATTAAAGAAATGGTAGGGGATAGAGGTAACGCTCCTCTTCTTTCTGCGTGTAAAACAGGCACTCTACTTTTAAGTTAATCCCCCAAAATTATTTTAGGTTGCTCTACCTCTGTGCTAATCCGGCGTATTGGCGCGACGGAAGGGAGTCGAACCCTCATTGCCCTGATTGAAAGTCAGGTTTCCTAGGCCGTTAGAAGACCGTCGCATAATGGCGGAAAGGGTGAGATTCGAACTCACGGAACCCTTTCAGGTTCGCTAGTTTTCAAGACTAGAGCCATCAACCACTCGGCCACCTTTCCATTATTCTTTATATAGTATATTCTAAGACTTGTTTAAAGTCAAGCATTATTTTGGCACCCCGTCAAGGACTCGAACCCTGCTCTTCGGTTTTGGAGACCGAAACATCGCCCCTAAATGCTTACGAGGTATTGTTTCTATTTATAATGGCGGAGAGTGAGAGATTCGAACTCTCGGTAGAGTTTCCCCTACGTCTCGTTAGCAGTGAGGTGCCTTAGACCGCTCGGCCAACTCTCCATTAATGGAGCTTCCCCACGGAATCAAACCGTATCCTCACGTTCTTCAGACGCACGTGCACATCAGTTACACCAGAGAAGCATTAAATTTGGATCGGGGAGCAGGGGTCGAACCTGCAATCTTACGGAGTCAAAGGCCGAGATGTTACCATTACACCATCCCCGAACAATTCTTAATTTGGTGCCGAGTGGTGGGCGTCGAACCCACTTTAATCAGGATATGAATCTGATGCGATAGCCAAT
>Ga0164297_10001755_pt1 | contig 22457 bp, 25 predicted proteins | sample GEODES058metaG_FD_113539 | JGI IMG/M metagenome (GOLD analysis project Ga0164297, IMG submission 113539) | Dystrophic lake water microbial communities from Trout Bog Lake, Wisconsin, USA - GEODES058 metaG | ecosystem: Environmental > Aquatic > Freshwater > Lake | place: USA: Trout Bog Lake... | reverse complement strand
GCACCTATGAAAAACGGCAAAATTATGCACTACGGTTTGGACTTGGCATGAACGTATCAGGCAGAGCAGGTCACAGCAATACCAATTTAATACGAGTAGCATTAACTTCTGGACCTATTTTACACCCTTTTAGTAGCGCACCTGGGGCAACCCAGAATTACTACTGTTTGGCACTCGATATGAAAGGTTTTCAGATCCAAGTAGATTTACAAGCATTGCCAGCAGGGGTGTCTGTAAGCCAGCTACAAGCTAATCAAGTCTGGTGGGTAGAAAAACGTTCTAGTTTATACCGTTTACAGAACTATGGTGGCGTAATTGATCCTAATTCTAGAGTAGTAAATAGTACAGCTCCATTGCCTCCCTATAATGCAGGCACGGTAGCCTTGGTGAGCGGGGTGGCGACTGTTCAAAATACCACAGTTGTTTCAGGATCAATTATCATGTTGACAGCACAAAGCCTAATAAATGTGTCTAAACCTCAAGCATTAAGTGTTTCTTCAATAAATCCAGGTGTAAGTTTTTCCATACAAAGCGCAAGCGGTGTTGATAATTCAATAATTGGTTGGAAAATCTACTAATAATGTACTATAAGCCCTAATTTACCTAAGATACTATGAAGACAATAGCAGTTAGCAACGGAGATATACAATTACAGGGTGGCAAGATCCAATTTGCCACTGGTAGTAACAAATTAGCTCAAGATATCGAAAGATGGCTCAAGGAACCCCTGGGAACCGGCTATACAACACCAAATTTTGGTAGTCTTTTGCAATCTATGATCGGTGGGACACAAAGCTCATCAACGGTCAGTACAGTAACTGGAGAAATCCAGAGAGTACTCCAGTTATATCAGGGTCAACAAGTTATAAACCTACAAAAATCTCAGAATGCTGCTCAATTGTCTAATTGGACTAGGAGCGAAGTCATTCAAAGCATTGAATCTGTAAACGTTTCTTTACAGTATACTAGCATATTAGCCAACGTTAGTCTATTGACAATTGCTAATACGACAGTTAACATTAATATATCCATCGACAATAACGGAGTTAGCGTAACAAATGGCTGATACAACGGGAGTTCTCGCTAGACTACAGGCAGCATTATCTATTTACGACCCTACTTGGGACGTTAGCGTCGGTAGTGCAACGTATAAGATCCTCGAGGCTGTAGCCCAGGAAATTGCTGTTGCCAACAATAATTCTGTTCTACAAACATATAGTTATGACGTTAATACCAAGTCTGGTAACGAGCTAGATGCTTTTTGTAACCTTTTTGGAGTATACCGCCAGCTAGGAAAGCGTGCATCTGGAATGGTTACTTTTCAGATTGACAACCTTGGAACCGTAGCGACCTCTGTTCTGACTATTCCGGTTGGTACGCAGGTGGCTATCCCAATCGGAGGTAACTATAATTCTGCCGTTTACTTCTCGACAACGGCACCCGCTGTGATCGGTATCGGTGAGAACTCTCAAGATGTCCCTGTATCAGCAACTTTGCCAGGTATTGTTGGCAACGCACCAGCTGGAGCAATTACAACGCTTGTATCTAGTTTAACTGGTATCACTTTGGTATCCAATGCCAATCCGTTGTCAGGAGGACTTGACGCCGAGAGTGACATCGCTTTTAGAACTAGATGGCAAAATACTGCATTTAGTAACACTACTGGTACTTTTGCTAAATATACTTTGACTGCATTGCAAGATTCAAATGTTAACTATGTTAACACAATTGCACCGCAACTATTCTATTCCGAACAGCTTCAGACTAGTGTTAACTTGTCAGTTTCTGCCAGCGGTGGAAATGAAATAATGCAACTTGTTGCTTATAGTGGCCAAACTATCAACAATATTGTTTATTCAGGAACAACTGTTGTTGCATCATATGCATTTAACGGAGCAACTACACCAGCAACATTAGCTACTGGCTTGAACACAGCGATCTCAGGCGTGTATCCGAGCTTGGTTAACGCAAGTGGTTTTGCATATTCTGTATCAGGCTCAGCAAACCTTGGTACGGCTGGTAACAACTTCACTATCACTGCCAACTTGCCAAGCCCTTACCGAGTTGTTCTATCTGGATCAACTATGTCAGCCAGTGGTATTTTTACTTTTGGTAACTATTCTTTCTACAGCTATGTTACTTCAAATAACCCAGACGTAGGCGCAAGCGGTACACAGACTTATAATGCTTCATACAGCGGTTATCTTTTCCCACAAGGGAACGAGCTCGTTGGCAATAGTGTAAACACTTATAATCAGCAAACTTTCTATAACAATACTGATTATGTTTACCCTACAAACCCAACTATTCCTTTAACACTGATCATTAGCAATACGACTAACAACCCAGAATTGTTTGTTGGTAATACATTGCAAGTTGTTTCTGAATATAGCCCAGTAGCAAGCCGTTCCACTGCACTTGCCAGTGGTAATTTCATTGATATTTTTATTGATGGCACTACTGCTGGAACAGTAACGGAACAGACGGTATTTAACCCAACATTTACTGTTTCAGGAACGTCTAACACTTCTTACTTGAATACAAGCAATTATGTATTGGCTAGTGGTGTAATTGCTTCTAATAATACGTCTACATCTGGTGACTACTACATTCCTATTAATCAACAACCAGCAATTAACTTCCCTTCTCAACTTAGCACCTCATCTAGTGGAATTGCTGACACTATTTTCCTTTACAACCCAAGCACTAGCAGCGGAACCGTTTATCCAATTGCTTTAAATCCGTACCCATTTATTACTTTCACTGGAACTGCTGTTTCCGGTACTAACTTTATTTCAGTTACAAATGCCAACGCGTTCTTGTATCCGGGCCTTGCTTTGGCCAGTGGAACAGTTACTTCAGGCGCACAATACTTTATTTCACAAGTTGTTTCATCTGGTGTATATTTGAATCAAAACGTCTCTGTTTCAGGTACAGCGACACTTAGTGGTAAAGCATTAATTTATCCTATTTATGACAATACAACTATTCAAGGAAGTGTTCTACAAACAACAGGTTTGTTAATGGATAGTGCCACACCGCCTATTGGTTGGCCAACTCACCCAACGAACCTAAGCTGGTTGCAATATACTCATAATTATAATGATGATGTTGTCACTGTTGAGTCATTGATCCAGCAAAGTCGACCAATCGGTGTAAATACATTGGTTCACCAAGCACAATTTGTTCCACTTGTTATCAATGCGAGAATTGTATTCGCCAATGGCTATAGCCAAGCAACAATTATATCTAACTTATCTTATCAGATTGCTAATTACCTTAGCACCCTGAGCTACTTAGGTAACATTTCTTTCTCTAATTTGGCTACTCAATTCTTGTCAGTGCCTGGAGTTTATAACGTAAAGATTACAAGCGTACAAACGACATCAGTTGATGGCACTATTCTTAATAGTTATTCTAATGACTTTACCCTAGGAAGCCAGCAGCTGCCATCTCTTTCTAATATTGTTTATACAGTTAGAGGAGTAAGCAACTTCTAATGTCAGGCAACCTTTTTTCGATTGATCCTCATTCAACTTTAGCACAAAAAGTAAAAAACTTTCCTGAGAATGTTTATAGTTTCAATGAGGGAGACAACCTCACGACTTTGATGACGATTCTTTTGGGCAACAGTGGAACTGGTCAACTTAAAAACTTGCAAACAGCTGCTAGAATTGGTCAACAATATATAGAATATAGCAACCTTGATACAATTTTAGGTGATATTTTGCACGTTAGCAGAGTATCGAATGAAATCTATAGTTTTCCTACCAATCCATTTCTTGATCAATTAACCGATGCTCAATGGCAAGAAGTCATTCATAAAGATGCTGCTTATAGAGAGCGTTTGTTGGGCACTTCTGAGGCTTATCAGATTGGTCCTACTCTATGGGGAGTTCTGACGCTTGCTGAAGCATTAACTCAACTTAATTTTTATGTAGTAGAAAGCTGGAGAACCAGCGGCTACGGTAGAAATGGAGTTAATAAAAACCAAGAGATTGTGTTGATTCCTATGTCTGATACCGTTTCTGGTACAGGTGGTCTTTTTAATTGGGACCAAAGCAAAGTAAATGCTATTCTAAATAGTATTCAAAGCCTAACGTATGGAAACTTTGAGATTAGTTTTGCTAAAAATCCAATCAAAACTTTCTCACAAGTTTCTGGTACTTATGTTGCAGCTAGTGGGTACTCAGAATACTACCACCTACCAAAAGTAGTTTCTGCAAACACCATTAACACGCCATCAAATATTCCTGCAGGTGGATCAACACGTTATTGGTTATCAAACAATAGCAATAACCTTGCTCCATATTTTTCTCACTTGCAAACACAAGAAATCTCAATTGACGTTACTGGCAATATATCTTCGGCTTCGACCTCTGATTTGAGTGAATTAATTAGCAACAGCATAGCACCTTCATCATTGAGCGTAACTGCAACAATTTATGGAGCACAATAATGCCTCTTGTACCAAATAATACTGACCCAACTAAAGATTATGTAAGCAATGGCATCGCTTCACCTCCATTAACAAGCGATGGACTCGTATTTAATCAAACTTATGCTTATACAGGAGTTATTGATACTTTAAACAATGTTAACACTACAGGATATTCTGATCCGATTCTTAATGTTGGCAACAGCTCAAACGGATTGATTACTTTTGATCCACAAGCAAGCACAAACTGGATTTCTAATCCCGATTTTGGTGGTCCAGCATCAACTCCTGTTGTTGTTACTTATAACCTTTCTAATCAAACTTTTTATAACAATATCAGTTTGTCTGTGCTAAACGTTCCATGTTACGTGGAGCTACTAGATAACAATGGCAATGCACTGCCTGGTAAATCCACTTTTGTTATTACTGGTGGCGGCGATATCTATACAACCACTGATTGGCTAGCAATTAATTACGATGCTCCATCTACAAACTATGGAAGTTTTACTTACCCGTTGACTGGTGTTAACAACGTGCAAGTCAGAATCACTAGAAATCAAGTAGTTCAGTCAACTGGCCAGAATGCCATCCCCACTGACATTGCTTACTCAGTTGGTATTAAAAACTTTAGAATGAAGTTAAATGTTCAACAAGTTACAGATGTGCCATCATCGGTAATTAATGGAACTAAAACGATTACTACACAGAACAGATTTGGTTTTGTAGAAAATTATAACTACTCTGTTAATTCAGTTTCTAACATGTTTACTACCGGCTCAGGTTACTGGAGATCAGCACCACAGCCTGTGCGAGATTCAATTATATTTTTCTATGTAAAAGTGACTACTGATGGCATAACGCCGCAATTAATTAATCGTTTTTATATAGACCCAATCTACAGTAATTGTCAATTTAACGTTTATTGGACCAATGGATCATCTAACGCCGATCCTGGTACGTTTACATGGACTCCATTGCAAAGAGATTTTACCTTAAGAAAAGGTATTTATGAAATCCCAACAATCAATTGCACTTACTTAAAATTTGAATTTGTTCAATTAGCTGTCGAAGTATATGATTTGCCGTTTGATTCAGTTACTCGTACAATTAACGTATTCCCATACGAAGTTGAAGAGCATTTCAGCAAGTTAGAAGAAGAGATTCTTAATGGTAATGCTGTTAAGTATTCTTACGTTGGCTCTTCTAACCTTTTGACAACAACACAATATTCTAGTCAATTAAGCGCGTCTACTCTTTATGGTATTGCCAATAGCACACTAAGTGATAATTCTTGGTCAAGCTTGTCCGCGCTGAACACTTCTCAATACGGCAATACTAATACTGTTGGAATTACCACTAGTTCCCAAATTATTGACCCAACTATTAGTTATAAGTTAATTGATAGCAATGGTAATTACAACCAAACTTCATATACTCAATTCTTACAAAGAAGATTTCCTGACACTCGAGTACACAACTATACGCAAGTTACAATCAATCAATCGTGGCACGAAGCTTATTTTGTTGGTATTTATTACTTGACCACTTTCTATGAAACAGTTTTTGATGATTTACAAGGAAACGTAGGTAACTTTACTTCGACTGGAACAGTGGCAAGCGGCAACGAATTTATTGAATTAAACGTAAATGGTACAGTCACAACGCCATGGTTCTCTACCATTGATACTTTTAATAGCTTTAATGTCGCTGGCTTAACAACAGACTGGCGTAGTTTCCTTACTCAAGGTTCCAATATTAATAATGATAGCACATTGTTAAATAATTTGTCATCAAATGAAATTGCTCAAATGACTTCATCTAATAACTCTGCTATGACATTAATTGGATCACTGGGTGTAAGTACAATTTACCAGATTAACGCAAGTACTTCTGGTCAACCTTTTGGTATTCAATCTCCTAGTTATTTTACTGGAACTAATATTCTTAGCTATAACGATGCTAACTTTGCCTCACCCACAGCTTGGTATTCCGGTACTGGTACTGGAACAACAATTACTGGAACATCTGTAAGTTGGTCAGGAACAAATGGGGCAGGAATCGCTAGCGGTATTAATGTAAGTGGAACCAACCCTGTAGCCTGTTACAACTTCACAATCCCCAATATGTACACAATCAGCGGTGGCAAACCATGGACTGCAGTGTTGGGTAATGATACGCTGGGTCTTGTTGGATACGCTAGCTATGCACCGGTTGTCGGATTAAGTTATTACTTCCTTGTAAACTTGCAATCTACAGTATCAACAACTGTACAATTCTATACACAATTTGTTAACCCAACAAATAACGTTGCATATTCTGGTACTGCTGTTTATGGAACGTCAGCGACACTTTCACCTGCATCTGGAACAGCAGTAATCACTGCTACTGGTACTAATTACACAGCGGGTGTACCCAGCAACACTATCCAATTAGTTGTTAGTGGAAGCGCAAATACTAATTACAATCTTTATCAGATGGCTGCTTCTAATACGCCAATAACTAGCTGGGTTGGACCTTCAAATAGAAACAACATGCGCATTAGTGGTGTTGCAAGAATGTTCTTACCAAGAACTAATGGTGGATCATACCGAGCAAGTTTGTTTGGTGTAAGCACTACTGGCGCAACTACTGAATTGGCTTACAAGACATATAGCTCTGGAGTATTACCAATCAATACTTGGTTTGATATTGAGCTTTCAAGTTATACACAGTCTAACTATGCAAGCTTCTATGTACTTTTAAATCAAACGCTTCCTAACCCAGTAACTAACCAATGGGATATTTTCTATATCAGTATGCTAGCACCGTTCTATCACCCAATCCGATACGAGTACATTACTCAAAGTGGATCTACAGGCTGGCAACCTATTACTACTGGTGTAAACAATCCAGAAATCTTTATCTCAACAGTCTCTGGTTTACCAGCAAGCGGTATCCAACTACGTATGACTGCTCTAGATCCAAATGTTTATGTATGTAACACCAGTGTAATTCCACAATACAAACAGAATGCATATTATGCAAACCTTGATGTTAATTACGTTGGAACTAGTAAAACTAACGAAGTTGATTCTAGAACAAGTATAGCTAATAAACCGTTATTCCAATTGAATAAGGAATTACATCCATCAGCATTTAATATTAATAAAATTGCTAAGAATATTATTAATTACTCGGTAGATTGATTTTCTCAGATAATTATGATAAGGTTGATCTATGTCTTCAGAGAAGCTTATATATGTTCAGAAAAGTAAATTACTCAATGGAGTACTAAGATACTCCTCCCTGGACGAAGAAGTCAAGAAATTATTTTCTCTGGATGGTTACGATACTCTTCGCAATCGTGACAGAATTGACCTGTTCCAGCAAACCCTTGAAGAAAACGGTCTTTCTTTAAAGTTTGAAGATGATTCAGCTGAGGAAGAATACAAAGAATTGCTGGAATGCAGTAAGACTCCTTATGAGGTAAATAGCCCCTTCCTGGACGATCATGATCTGTTCCCATTCCAGCACGTTGGCTTGAATTATGTCTGGAAGCAATTGCACTCAGAGCAGCCACGAGTCCTCGTACAATGGGATACAGGGGCCGGAAAGACCCTTCTGAGCTGTTTGACTAGCCAAAAGTTATTTGACGCCAATGACGTTGATTTGGTACTTGTCTTCTGTAAGAAGATTAAACAATACGATTGGGAACAAGAGTTCCGTCGTATGACTACTTTGTCCGTTGCCAGCGTTGGTGAAAAGATGACTCGAGCGGCACGACACAAGTTTTATGTAAAAAACGATAGCCAAGTTCTCATTATGAACTACGAAAAGGCTCGTCAAGGATCGCTCAAGAAGGTACCTGGTCAGCGTACAAAGGTCATGTCTTACGACCGTACCGATTTGATGCAAGTCTTGGAACTATGTGAAGGTAAGCGAGTGCTTGTCATCATTGACGAAGCGCAAAAGATCAATACAGGTACAAGCTTGATCAGCGAAGGTTTTTACAAGCTTATTAATGAGACTGGAGGGAATGTTATGACACTTGCTTTGACTGCCACTCCATACACCACCAGTCCTCTTAATATCCGCAACATTTTCTCAGTCGTTGCTCCTAATATTCCAGACGTTAGTGACATGAAGCGTGATGTCTTTAAGCGTTTCTACGGTAAAGAATTTGGCATGTTTAACAATGGTTTTGTTAGCGAACTATATGTAAAAGAATGGGACAGAACAAAGCTACCGCTACTTGGCAAGAAGCACGAGAACTGGACTCATATTGCTATGAAAAGCGATCCCATTATTGCTGCTCAATTCCCTGAGAGCATGCCAAAAAAAATTGTTTATGAACTATCTGAAGTAGATCGTGCCATCTACGATTGGGCTGAAGCTCGTGCACGTGAATTGTACAACCCAGACAACCAGGTAGCCAACTGGTCACATATTGACGTACTACGAATGATCTGCAATACCACTGAAGGGTTACGCAATAGCAACGGTCGCTTTGCTCAGGAGATTGTAGATGTATTCGGTGCAGACATCAGCATCAAGCACAGCGCAAAATACCAGCTGATTGAAAACAACCTCGAGACCTATATCGAGAATGGTGACAAGGTAGTGCTGTTTACTTTCTGGACTAATGGAACTTTGTTCCCTTACTTAGAGGCATTGAAGAGAAAGTTTACAGACATTCCTGTACTGCCAATCTGGGGCGTAGGTATGGACACCGATACTGTAGCTAAGAACATCAAGACTTTTAACACAGTAAAAGGACCAGCCATTCTAATTACTTCAGATGTTGGGCAAGAAGGTCTAAACCTATATGCCCCAGCGTTGTGGAACATTGAAGTGCCACGAACTTATTCTGATTACAAGCAGCGTGCCAATAGAATCAATAGAGCCGACTCAAAGAGTAAGGGTATTGATCACACATGGATTTACCGAGCAGTAGCTGCTAATACAATTGAAGAACGAGCAGATGCTAAGATCTTGCGTAGACGAGACGAAGCTGAAGCAATTAGAGGTGTTATCGACGAGAATGTCGATATGACCGATACAGTCGACATGACCCCTTACGGGTTCCTCTTCTAGAAAGGAAGTGATAATTGTGAACACCAACCAAGTGTAATTATCCCTCTAACATTGGAGAAAAATGTTAAAAAAAATTATAATAACAATTTTATTGATTAATATATTATTGATTCCTGATTCAACGGCTGCTGTAAACAAACCTTTAAAGCCAAGGGTTGTTTTACAACATCCAAAGATACCGGTCTTAGATTACAAGCAATTTGCTGTATGGCAAAATGTTGCTATTTGTGAAGAAGGCGGCGACTGGAATCATTTTACTTATTTTTACCCAAACGCTTTGGGTATTAATAGGCCCAACTGGATTCAGTTTGGGGGTCGCATTGATCGGCCTAGCGATATAGCTACGCAGATAGAAGTGGCGACAAGACTTATTCAGTATTACAACCAAGGAATACCGGATCAAGGTTATTGTGCGCCATGGTAAACCCATAAGACAATGTAAAAAAGAGCCATAATTGACTCTAGATAGTGAAGAGGGCTATTCTAAAGCCCCTTCCTGAAGGGCCTGGTCTTCCCCGGGGTTGCAGTCGGTAATCTTCCTTGACTCCCCCGGGGCCCTTCGAGTATACTTTTCACATATGAAAAGATTAAATATCGATTACAGTTGGCAAGACAATGCTTCGTGCAAAGGAATGTCAGCTGAAAGTTATAGTGCTTTCTATGTGAGCACAGGCAAATCAGCAGCAAAAGAAACTGGTGGTATATGCTTATCTTGCCCAGTACAAGACAAATGTTTCAACTATGCACTGCAATATGAAGAGTATGGTTTCTGGGCAAATACTACTGCTGCAGAAAGAGTATCAATTCGTAAAAATCTCGGTATTGAATTGATCAACATTGATCATGAGTTCGCTATAATGTCTCAAGAAGAATCAATTGAGAATGAGGCATTACAATGAAAATTGGATTAGTAATTCCCGTACTTAATAATTTTGATCAAGCAATTGATCTTGTTTATAGTGCCAAAAGTAAAAACGATCTGAAGATCTACATCCAACCTCAGTACCGTTACCAAGTACCACTATCTGCTGCTTGGAACAGAGGTATCCAAGAGGCTATTGCGGATGGTTGTGAAGTAATCATTGTAAGCAACGACGACGTTATTTTCTCGCCATACAGCATTGACAAATTAGCTTTTGAAACAACGATTATGGAAGACAAGTTTGTCATGGCTCACCCTGTAGATTTATTCGATGTGGTTGATGATCCTGCTGACATCTTATTCTTCGAAGAAGATACTTATATGGTTGCTAATAACGTAGAAGATCAGAGTTATTCATGTTTTGCTGTCCGATCTGACTTCTTTGATAAGTGCGGCACATTCGATGAAAACTTTGATCCAGCATGGTGGGAAGACACGGACATGAAGTATCGTATTCATCTGCTCGGATATAAGACGCTTCAAACCGATATACCATTTGTACATCTGCGTCACCAATCGACCAAGAAGCTCACTCTGCCATTGAATTCAATTAAGTCTGGGGAGTATTACATTAAAAAGTGGGGAAGTGCCAAGAAAGACTTGCGTGAGGCATATGCTAACCCATATAATGATATTAGCTTAAGCCCTAAGGACTGGAGAAGACAGTGAGCAAAATCAAAGTACTAGCGTGGGGAGACTACGCGTGCAGCACTGGTTTTGGAACCGTGATGAAAAACATCATGAGTGAAATTAACAACACTGGTAGTTATGAAATCGACGTTGTTGGTGTTAACTACGATGGTGGACCATACGACACTACTAAGTGGCCAGGTCGTCTATGGCCAGCAATCAGTGCATTGCGCACACAAGGCCCATACGGTGACGTATTCGGTCGTCAGGTATTCCTAGACTTGCTTGCTCAGGGTGACTACGACATTGTATTCATTGTTCAAGACACGTTTATTGTGTTGCCAATTGTTCCCCAGATCTTGGAACTACAGCGTACTAAGCCCAATACATTCTCTACTATTTACTACTATCCATTTGATTGCGCACCACGTGAAGAGTGGGTTAACCAGTGCGTATCAAGTTTTGACTTCCCTGTTGCATACACTGAGTACGCAAAGAACGAAAGCCGTAAGGTAATTGGTAAGCTTGCTGACAAGCAAGATGTTATTTACCACGGAACCAATACTGATGACTTTTTCCCATTGTCACCGGAAGAGGCTAAGCAATCTCGTGACATGATTTTTCCTGCGCTTAAGGATAAGTTCTTGATTCTAAATGTTAATAGGAATCAAGGCCGTAAGGACGTATCTCGTAGTCTTATGATTATGAAGCAACTTCGCAACATGGGTGTTGAAGATGCGTTCCTTTACATGCACATGCAAGAGACCGACTTTGGTGGAAGCATATTGCAAATGGCTAGAGCAATCGGACTTAGCCCTGACGCAGATTTCACCGTACCAGACCCACGACAGTTTGGTGCACATAGCGGTTTTCCAATTGACTTCTTGAACCGAATTTACAACTCAGCAGATGCTTACCTAACTACGACTCACGGTGAAGGTTGGGGCCTAAGCATTACTGAAGCAATGGCTACAAAGCTTCCTGTTATTGCCCCTAATAACACTTCGGTGCCAGAGATTCTAGGTGATGACCGTGGATGGAAGATCTCTAGTGGTCACACTCCAACGCACTGGATCATTAAGGAAAACGACAACGAGCGTATGCGTCCACTTATGGATGTAGAAGAAGCTGCTAACACTATCAAGTACATTATTGACAACCGTGATGAGGCTGCTGAGCGTGCAGAGAAGGCTTACGCATGGGCCGTCGAGCACACTTGGGAAAACGTTTGCAAGCAATGGATCGGCGTATTCAACCGAGCGACTAATAAGGCTCGTACTGCTCGTAAGTTCAAAGCACAGGGCTAATGACTCGTCGTATCGTTAGTATTACGCCATTCTTTAACGAAACCCACATCCTCGAGCTGCGTCTTGGTATTCTTGAGAATGTAGTGGATCGTTTCTATACGGTAGAAGCTAACAAGACATTTACATTCCGTGACAAGCCAATGCTGGCTAAGACGATTGTTCACCCAAAGCATAAAGTCGTAGAGATTGAAATGCCAGAAGAAGTGCCAAGTTGGGGGCGTGGGTCTACCTGGGGACATGACTATTACCAGCGTGATTACAAAGTTGACTTGTCAGAGTACAACGATGACGATATTGTTTTGATTACAGATCTTGACGAAATTCCTAGGCCAGAGTCTTTGGAGTTTCTCAGAGACAACTTTGATCCAGAATACTCATATGGGTTTGAGATGGTAGTGCACCAGTATTACTTAAACAACCAGAACGTCGGTGAAGGGTTGATTGATAGGGCTAGAGCTTATAGCGTTGCTAAGTACCGTGACCCTGAATTTTATCCATCACTAACTAGATTCAACCAGAATGCGGATATTATTATCCCAAACGGTGGTTGGCACTGGACATATATTGGTGATGCTGATTCCATTCGTAATAAGATTGAAGCTTTTGCTCACAATGAATTTGATAACGATGTTGTAAAAAACGGTATTGAACAAAGAATAGAGAATAACACTGACACTCTTGGCCGTGCCTTAGAACTAAAGCTGGTTGAACTTGACTCTGACTTCTATCCACGCTATCTTAGAGATAGCAAGGATAAGTACAGTAAGTACATTAAGGAGTTGGAGTGATTTTTCATTTAACATTTGAGCAATGGCTAAATTACGGAAAACGTAAGGGTTATTGCACAGATCAGTTCTGCAGCACTCATGATGGAGCACCCATGCATGAGACTGAAGAAAAAGCATGGGAAGACGGTGGTGATCCTTGCATGCATGTGGTAAGATTAGGATCACCAGAAGATTGGAATATAGGAGAATAATATGGAAAATTTATCAGGTTTCCTTAATGTAGCAGCAGCACTGTCGGTATTGCTTGTACCGATTACGGCCATACTAGCATTCTTTATTTGGGTTGCTGTAATAACAACCAAAGAAGAAGAATAATAGTAAGCCCTTGTAGCTCAGTGGTATTAGCCTCAATAGTACAATGGTAGTACAGATCACTTGTAATGATCAGATGCGGGTCCGATTCCTGCTTGAGGCTCTAAACAAACAATGTAATTCGTATTCAAACTTGCAAAAGAATTTGAAGAAAGGTTAGTATGAGTACGAGAACATCAACTGTGGAAATATGCAACAATAGGAACTGTAATAATTCATATAAAAGATACGCTTACCAAATAAAAAAAGGTACTGGTTTATATTGCTCGCAAAGATGCTCTTCTTTAGAGCAAGCACAACGTGAACGTGAATCTTGTGATCCTAGATACAAAAGCATAGAAAAACAATGTATTCATTGTGGTTCTTTAATGGTTAGACCTATTGCTAAACATTGTACAAGCTGTTCAAGAATAAAAAATAATTGTAAAATTTTTGGGATAACTATTGAAGAATATTTTGATATGCTTAAAAAACAAGATGGTAGATGTGCCATTTGTAAGATAGAAAAATGTGCAACAAATAGAAATTTTGCTATTGATCACGATCATAAAACAGGCGCTATTAGAGGGTTGTTGTGCTGTGGCTGCAATATTCAACTTGGTTGGTATGAGGCAAAAAAAGAAGAGATAGAAAAATATTTGTATTAAACAGCAGGTCGGCGGTTCGAACCCGTCCGGGGGCTCAAAGGAGTAAGTATGACATTGACACAAGCAGCAACAATCTTGCTAGAATTATGTAAGATCCCAGCTGAACCAAAGTTAATTGCAGCATTTAACAACTATCCAGCGAACAGCATGTGGATCAAAAGCGTTCTTAAAGGGGCAGCACCAGCTGCTAATACCTTGAATAATCCTTATTATGAAGAAGCGTTAAACGTCTTGCGTCAGAACGGGATTGATGTTAATATCTTTGATACCAATTAAGGGAGAAAAAAAATGAAAGAGTTACAAAGCCTTAGAGTCAAGTTGATGGAGAAGTGGAACTTGTTCGCAAAGCTCGGTGGAGAATGGAATGATGGTTATTTCCAAGCTATCCGTGAAACCATTAGCATGATCGATGACGCCATTAAATCACTCGAGCGAGCTGAACAAAAGAATAAGTCGATTGATTACAGTGCACATATAAAGAACTATGAAGTAGACAAAATCAATTGGAGCACCCTAAACAAGAAGACCTTCTGGAAGAACTATGAAGAGTAACAAATACTTTTGGTTGGTTCCAGCCATCGTTGTAGTTATTGTTCTTGCTATCATTGGAGCAGCGCACTTGTTCAACCCACCATCGGTTGGGGAGCAAGCAAGCAACGCAGGGTACATCCGTAAGACCATTGGTTTGATCACTGATGCACCTCATGCTACTGCTGAATTGTTTTATTCTACAATTGAGAACATTGTATTCTTGATCGCAGGATTATCATTTGGTAAGAGACTGTGGCGCAAGGAGCACAAGAAGTTTGACGAAGAGCATGGCGTCAAGCACTAGGTTTAGCCCCAGTAGCTCAGTGGATTAGAGCAGGAAGTTTCTACCTTCAAGGCCGGGGGTTCGAATCCCTCCTGGGGTACCATTTGACTCGTGATAGTAAAAGTAGTATAGTTATAGTAGGAGGAACATGAATACGTTAACAAAACAGTTGGCTAAGCGTGGTGCAGGAATAGCAGTAGGTTTTCAGTTGGTTGCTTTAGGTAAGCAACTGGATAAAGCTAGGGAGAATAAAATGGAAAATGAGCAAGTAGCCGAAGAAGTAACTGAATATGATTACGAGTTCGTCTTTTATGAAAAAGCAGTCGTAAGTATGAAAGATACTTTATCATCTATGATGCAAATTATTATTGGCAATGGTATCGATATCGACAATTCATTGTTTAATGAAGCAAGCAAACTTATTGAAATGCTAGAATGGGTAATTGAGAAGAAGGTTAATGATGGAAATCAAGCTTAGTGTAAGCATTGGAGCTACTCTCCAGGTGAAGAACGCCAAGGGAGAGTGGGACTGGATTAAGCCAGAAGTCGGGGCAGAAGTATCTTTGAATCAACATGAACTTAAGCACGATAACAGCGATGACAACTCGCTTCTACAAGGCGTATTCGCCCAACTTTGGGACGACGTTGTAGGACCACAGTTTTCTTCAGTTGTACAAGAATTAATTTCTGATCAGACTACAGCTGTTGAACCAGCTGCTGAAGCAACGGAAGAAGTTGCTGATGAGAAACCTAATACAGATGAGGATGATTACTACTAATGACTGTTATCGCTGCAGCAGTAACTAAGAAGGATGGAGTCGTCATCGTTGGCGATTCTGAAGTCACGTCTAATTTCACCAAGGACAACGATGGATACAACAAGTTGTGGGTTGAGAAAGAAAACGGACAGTTTATTTTTGGTGGCTGTGGCGGGGTTCGTGCCATGCAAGTGATTAAGCACTGGACCAGCTGGCCCTATTACCGATCAGGAACAGATATTGAAGAGTTTATGGTTAAGGAAGTAGTGCCAGTTGTCCACGCTGCTTTAGATGATCACAATGCTTTGGAAGTCAATAATGAAACTAAAGAAATTTCATTTGATGGAGCATTCATTATGGCATGGAATAACACACTGGTTGTTATCGAGGAAGACTTCAGCGTCATGTCCCCGGTTAGCCAACGATATGCTATCGGATCTGGCCAGAGTGAAGCGTTGGGCCACCTAGGTAACCAACCTCCATATACTAAAGAGGATGTGATTGAAGCTGCTAGAAAGTCTTTAATTACATCTATCGGTGTTGGCGGTCCTTTGTGGGTGGTTACCACCAAATCAATGATTGTGGAACAAATTCCATAAATTATTTGACAGCAGCAATATAAAGCAGTAATATAAAATGACAGAACCAAGTAAGGAGAAATCAAATGACACAGAATTACATCATGCCAAAGAAAAAGGCAACTACTACTACTCCCCTCAAGGAGGTTACGGAACCTGCCTTTGGAGAGTCAGCACCAGCACCAACGCGAGCTGGAACTCGCAAGACTAGTGCTGAAGACGTTAATCTCGTTAATGTAGAAGAAGTATTCGGATCATTAACAGAAGTTATTGGTACTACTAACATCAGTGCACCAGACGCTAGCATTACACCTGCTGAGATCGACATGCTCGCTACAGAGTTGATTGCAGTGCGTAATGCAAAGGATGTAGTCGAAGGACGCGAGAGCGCACTAAAGGCTTATGCTACAGAAGTAATCAACATGCGCATTGCCACTACTGGTAAGGACTTCGCCACTGAAAGCGGATACCTTGTCAGCCCAGACAATGGCGTAAAGCTATCTAAGGAAGTATCTGGAGGAAAGCTCAGCGTTGATATCGACCTACTCAAGGAAGTTCTCGATGACGATCAATTCGCTAGCATCGTAAACATCGTTGAGACTAATCGTGTTACTACGTACCCTGACGGTCGCATCGTAAAAGATTCTACTACCGAGTACGAACTCAATGAGGAAGAGCTTGAGAAGCAACTTAAGCTTGGCAACATTGGTATGGAGCAGGTTGTAAAGGCGACAACTCCTGGCAAGGTGCGATCAGCTTTCTATGTCAGAAGCCTCTAAGAAGCCAAGGCGCAGAATACCATTACGTGATGATGAACTATTGTTCACTGTTGCAATGGCTGCATCTTTCTTCGATATTAGTGCTCAGTCACTAAGAAAAAAAGAAAAGTATTTGTACGACTCCTCCGGGAAATTGATAGAAATATCAAAGACTCCCGGGGGAGATCGTAGATACAGCTTGAATGATATTCTAAAAATAGCCCATGCTTTACGTAGGGCAAATAAAATGACAGATAGGCAGCTACGTTTGATAGTATTAAGAGTAGATGCTTTTAAAGAGCCTGTTAAGAAACACAGATTAAAATACAGAAAAGGTAACAATCCATCATGAAGAAATCTACATTGCTTATCTTCGATGGTCACAACGTCTTTATTAGATCGTTTAGTGGTCTGATGCGCCAAGGGCTTAGTGCGCCAGACGGTTCTGGTACCTGGGGAGTATTTGGTGCTTTTAACGTAGTCGCCAATCTTGTGCGTAGGCATGAGCCTTCTCATATCCTTATTGCTTTTGACCAGGGTAGAAGTTCTAAGCGTCTAGCTATCGACCCAGAGTACAAAGCCAATCGCAATAGGCAGCGTGATGCTAATCGCCCTATGGACCAAGCGTTCTCCCAGGAGTTTAAACCACAGTTAAATACTTTTATGGAACTGTTGCTAAAAAATGGTTTGCCATACCTTCGAATAGAAAACGTTGAAGCAGATGACATCATTGCTACAGCTGCGCTTAGTTTATCGCCAGTGTTTGACAAAGTTGTTATTGTTAGTGCTGACCATGACTTGCATCAATTGATTAGATCCAACATCATTGTTGTTAAGCCAAGCATTAGCTATAAAGACATTGAAGAAGAGATCTACGATGTTGAATCCATAGTCGAACAATGGGGCGTAGAACCATGGCGTTTACCTGAGATCTGGGCATTGATGGGTGATAAAGGTGACAACGTAAAGGGTATACCAGGCATCGGACCAAAGAAAGCAACCAAACTAATTGCTGATCATGGCAACCTAGAAGCAGTGCTCGAGCTAGATGACCCAAAGATCTCAGAGCATGTAGATGTTGTTAAGAAAGCTCAACGACTGATTCAATTAAACATTGATGATGAGTTGCCATTCCCTCCCCTTGGTAACTTACAGTTCAATCCAGTACAACCAGGATCGCCTGGTTCAGAAGACCTCATTGAATTATATGAATCTCTAGGGTTTGTACAACTCAAAGATAGATGGAAACACAATTCTCTTTGGAAAGAAGTGCAATCTTTCGGTAGAAAGTTACGATGAGTGAATGGATTATTAACCCAGAATTGGGAATGGTTGAAACTCTAGCCCAATATGGTCGTTTCCTCAGCACAGATTATCAAATGATCATTGAGCATCTTATGGTGCCTAAAGCGTTTGAAGAATATAAAGAGAAATCAAATAGAAAGTTTGTAATCATTGGTGGCGAAGATACACCATGGGTATTGCCAAAGTCTGTTTATCTTTGTTTAAAACTGGCGGGCCCAGATAGTGTTGTTGTTAGGACTCAGAATCTAGACGACTACTTTATGGTTCAAAACGTATTTGACTACCATGGCAAGGGAATAAGACACAAGATCTTTGATCAAAGCCAGGATGAACTAATGATTAATATCGATTGGCTTGACGAGATCGAAAATGCAACAGATATCATTGTATTCGGTGATAGCAATACAATGGAACTATTCCGTGGTTATGAAACAGTCGATAGGCGTGTCTGGGAACATGGGGCAAAGTTTAGTTTTGGAATTATTCAAGAAGAGCACTTAACCCCATCAAACATTAATCAAATATGTTTTGATTTCTTTTCATTCTATGGAACTGGTAGCCTAGCTCCTAAGTTTTATTTCATTGTTGGTAAGATACGTAAAAAAGTGGCTAATAGTTTTTATGAAAATATGATGGCTTTATACGGAGGTATGATTGATGAATATCGAAGCAAGCTACCATTCACTCATCGAAGCAAGTTAATTCAGAAAACAATTGACTCAAACTACGCTGGTAAATATGTTCGATACGAAAACTTGAAATCAAATGAGATTTTTGATAGTCTCTATGGCGATGTTAAATTGATACCCGTTGATGACCTAGACGATGTCCAAGATTTCATTGACGAGTGGAGAGACAGCATTAGCACGATTGCCATTAATATGGATGATGATATGTTGACTTATGACATGTTGGAAGATAATATGGTGATGAGAGTTTGTCAAATAGGAACTATGCAGTTCCCAGACTTTTTTGAGCAGTATGAAATTGTAGATGACTATAATATCTATGTTGATGAAGAGTAAGAAAGGAAATTATGAATAATAAAAGACGAAGAATTAAATCAGTTCTTAGTGATTTATCAGAAAATATTTTAGTGAAACTATTGTTTACTACAGTGATTCTGGTATCAGTCATTATCTTATTGCCATTGATTTTTGTGGTAGGGCTACTTTATGTATCTTGGGAGATTACCAACGCTTTGTTCTGTCGAGAAAAGTATAATTACGACGAAGATTCGTTTAATATTGATTTTAATGATTCTAAATGGGGTAAGTTCTCATATGATTATGACAAATGGATTGACAAATTGATGGAGGAAGAATAATGGATAAACTCGCTCAAGATAGCGATGTGATGTTCGAAAGAAATGCCGCTATCATTGCAAGCAGAAGACAAGAAGTTCAGATCTTCAGTGATAGTTTTGTCTATGAAGGTTTCCTTTGTGGGCTTGATGACAACTGGATTCAAATCTATGGCCATGAAGAAAACGACAAGAATAACTTTGATACTCAATGGCGCTTCCTTCTCATTGGTCGTGCTAATGTATCGGCTATCGGACCTACTGGTAGAAGCATCCATGATGTTGACCCGGTTACCCGTGAATGGATTAGTAAGAAGATTCAGATCTTCTCAGATGTTTGTGATAAGTTTCTAGCAGTTAAAGGCATTAAGAAAAATGACGATAGAAGAGAAAAGCTTTGATGGTCCTCTTGTTAACTATGACGATGGTGACTACGATGAAGTTATCGAAGCACCAGTTGTAGAGAGTAAGAAAGACCTCGTAGAAGAAATAGATTTGGAAAAGGCAGACGCTAGACAGCTGCTGTTATATTTTGCTAGCCGTTACAAAGAAGTACATGGATTTGATTACGTTGTTGATTGGGTCAAAGAAATTGCTATACTCAAAGCGTTCAAAGATCGCTACGGAGTAGATGCAGGGCCTATGATTGAAATCTTGTTTACTAAGAACAAGGGTAAGATCAACGATGCAATTATGACCATTACAGCATTTAGTAAGGGCAGTAAATGGATCCAAGACATTTTGCACATTGAAGTGCAACAGAATAGACTTAAAGAAGAAAACCGACAGAGTACAGAAGGGTTGATGAACACAGATGACTTCCTTAAACGATTCGCTATTTGATTGGGAGAAGGATTACGTCAATCTTCGTTTCGAGTTCCTTGACGACGATGAGATTGATTACCTGGAGCAAAAGCACCCACAGTTTGAGTTGTTCAATAAGAACGGTTGCCCCACTTGTGAAGACCACACGTGCGGAAACTGTAAGGAACAGTTGCAGTTGTACAAGCACTACTTACGTGCTGGCATAGGCCTGAACTACCAGCGACTGACCTGGGAAGACTTCCATGGCGACCAGAAGGCTTATGACTTGGCTCGTATCTATCTGAGCCAGCACAAAGACTTTGTTAAGGGTGGCATGGGAATCCTTTACCACGGCACGTGGGGCACTGGCAAGACATTGCTAACTAGTCTTATTGCCAAGGAACTAGTGAAGCTTGGTTATACCGTTTACTTTGCTACATTCACCCAGATGGTTGACGAGTTCACTCGTGGATGGGGTAGCAACGAAGACAAGGCTCGTTTTGAAAGTAAGGTTGTCAAGAGTGATATCTTCTTCCTAGACGATATTGGTAAGGAGTTCCGAACCAAGAACAACCTCAGCGAGGCAACGTTTGACCACGTAATGCGTCAACGAGCATTGGACAACCGTCCAACATTTATTACCACTAACATGGCCCTCGATGAGTTGATGGATGGCTACGGTGGTGCTATATTCTCTTTGTTGAAAGAGCGAGTAATTGAACACAATATGGAAGGAGTGGATTATCGTGAATACGCTAGAAACCGAACGCTTGACGAGATTAAGCAAGGTACAACCCGTAAGATCATCTAATACAGAAAGTAAGAAGAAAATGGACATCGAAAAGTCGCTAGTAAGACACTTTACGAAGCTAGATAGCTTTAACGAGATTTGGGACAAGGGCATTCGCAGCGAGCACTTCTTCGATGAGGGAGTACGTGAGTTGTTCGACTTCAGCCTGGACTACTACATCCGTAGTGAGTTCAAGCAAACAATCACCCAGGAGTTCCTGGAGGAGAAGTTTGATGACTACTTCGCTCGTAACGAGTGGCCTGAGGAAGAGTACCTCGTAGGCGTATTGGTCGAAGAGATGGTGGCTAAGTACCGTAAGGCAGCAACGCAGAACATCCTTCTCAAGGCAGCAAACGCCCTAGAGGATGACCCAGAGGCTGGTATCTCGCTAGCACTGAGCAGCCTGTCAAAGGTTCAGAACGACACAAGTACTCGTGAACGTATTGAGATCTATGGTGACGGTTATGACCGCCGAGTCAATGACTACATTGACGAAGTTGCTAACCCAACCAAAGACAAGAAGGGTATCTACCTGGGCTGGGACGAACTGAATGACCACATGTATGGCATTCAAAAGGGCGAACTGGCTGTAGTCGTAGGTATCCCGAATGTTGGTAAATCATGGGTAGGATCCGTGATTGCCCTGGAAGCAGCACGTCGTAAGACAAAGGTGTACTTCGCATCGTTGGAGCTCCGCAAGGAACTTACGTTGATGCGCTTGGACTGCCTTGCTAGCGGTGTGCCTTACAGTCGCTACGAGCGTGGACAGCTCACTCCTAACGAGTTGAAGCGTCTAAAGGAAGCTCGTGAAGAGATCATGGAGTTTGGTGAATACCTACTCATTGACTCGCCAAGCAAGAAGACAGAGCGAAGCGTTATGGAGTTGTACTCCAAGGCTAAGCACTGGGGAGCCGAACTAATGGTTGGTGACCAGTTGTCATGGATTACTACCGAGAAGTCTTACGGTAGCGCCAGCAACTTCCAAACGCTACAGATGTCTGAAGTCATCACTGATGTTGCATCGACCAACCGTGAGATGGGTATGGCCTCTGTATGGTTGGCTCAGTTTAACCGTGAGGCTATGAAGAATAAGAAGGGTCGTGGTGGTCTAGGCAACATTGGTCTGTCATCACAGATCGAACAGATTGTCGACATGGCTATCGGTATCGGTGCTACTCGTGAGATGAAGCAGCAAGAGGCACTTGTCATGGATATCATGAAGTCACGCCG
>Ga0164297_10001754_pt1 | contig 22461 bp, 20 predicted proteins | sample GEODES058metaG_FD_113539 | JGI IMG/M metagenome (GOLD analysis project Ga0164297, IMG submission 113539) | Dystrophic lake water microbial communities from Trout Bog Lake, Wisconsin, USA - GEODES058 metaG | ecosystem: Environmental > Aquatic > Freshwater > Lake | place: USA: Trout Bog Lake... | reverse complement strand
TTCTGTAAACATTATATAATGCTTTTAGATAATGTTCTCACATATGATCAAAAAGTGTTCATATCTATCATTTGCGGAGGATTTTGGATTTTTTTCCGAACCTCCGAATGTTATAATCTCATTCCCAGACTTCATATTTTCCCTGTAATTTTCGTTTGCGCATGGATATATTTGAATTATTATGAACCATTGTTCTTACCAATTGGTCTTTTGGTTCTCATCGCTTATTCATTTGTCCCAAAGAAAGGACTCTAGGCCATTTTACTGAGAACTTTATCGTATTCCAATAAAGCTCTATCAATCGAATATCTGGTAAATACATTCGGGGTCATCATATTGAAAGCCAATTCATATAATTGTTCGACAACTCCAGTATCCATATACTTTTTGACACGACTTAAAACAAATGTTATAGATAGTCCTAAACCAAATACATCAAAGGTTGTCAGAGATTTATTTAGAAAATCCATATAGTTCTCTGGTTTTACAGCCATTATTAAATCTTCAAATTCCTTCCAATATTTATTGTAAAAACGGGTTCTCAAAGCAGTATCTTCCTTTCGGAAAATATAAGTATGCATATCAAAAAAAGCTTTTACAAAAGCCATCGACGTTTTCTGTCTTAAATTCGAGATGTATTTTTTTAATAATGTTGTGCGTTCAGCCACGGATTGACGTGCTAAACGTTCATATGTAGAACGATTTAAAATCATAACATCTATAGGATAATTCCAATGAGATTTGTTTCTACAGGCATTCTTGACACTACATTTCGTTGCTTCTGTTTTAGTAGAACGCATTAATCCAAAATCGATATAATTTATTCTGTGGTTCTCTGATTTATACACAATATTCTGTGGTTTTAAATCGTGATGAACCAAATCATTTTTCAAAAATGTTTGAATACCTAAAAAAAGTCTGCGGAATTCACGCCAAAATGTATTGACTTCTTTTGTAGGAGAACCTGCTTTCACCACTTTTCGAACCCATTTTTCCAAATCATCTCCACCATCTCCAATAATTAATAATGCCGTTTCTTCATTCAATTCTTTCGCCGTTTTCAGCTTCAACTTTTCATTGTAAATATCACATTTTTTAATGGCGCGAATAGCAGCAGGCGTCTGTTTTAAAGTGCATCTGGTAGGTTTTCCTGTGTAAAAATCACCCTTCTTATCCGCTTTTGAAATAATAGTATATTCTTGCATTTCGGCAATGGCCTCCTTCGACAACATCCATTTCGATAATTTGTTTTTATAAGAAACCGTTTTGTCGGCACATGAAAGACTGGGTTTAAATACACATCCAAATCCGCCTTCTCCAATTACTTCTGGTGTAGTCATTTTTTTAATTCTTATATAATTATGATATTTTCTTCATCCAGTAGGTTCTTTCTTTGGGACAAAATCCATCGACTCCATCATTTCAAGTTTTCGAATAGATTTCTCGAAATTGCTCGCCGTCTCTAAATTATTAAATAAATAATCCGTTCCTGGACTTTGTTCATTCTTCTTGATTTGCTTATACACTTCACCAATCTTTTCCACAACATTCCCTATCAATTCCTTCTTTGTGACTAATTCGATGTTCGTTGGAACAGGTTCTGTGAGAAGAGCAACTGCAAAATACAAAAGATATCGTCTCTTCTTACATGCTCCTGTAGTATATTTAATACAGAACAATGTAAAGAGAGAACCCATGAGTTTTTTTATAAAAGGATTTCCCAGGTTCTCACAATTCAAATTCAAACTGTCCCAAATAAGCCATATGATATCACGTTGGTATTTGTTTTCTACTGGTAAGGCTGACCGTTTTTCGCATAAACACGATTCGTGTCTTTTTCTACAAATCAAATCGAATTCAATAACCCATTCTACCCAATAACAAGCATTCACAGTATTCCTTTTTGACAAATGATAACTGAATTCGTTTATGGCTATATATAATTCTTTTGGATCCTCTTTTTTGAAAACTCCTTCGGCATATGTCATTGAATCCGCTTTCAATCTCTCTGTCATCTGTGTCATATCGAATTCTTCTACACGGTTGATTTTGATGGCTTCGAAACTGTGTTTGCGATTGGAATAGGTAAGAGTTGCAATAACCTCGGCGAATAACCGGCGAATGGTAGGATTATTTCGAAGTTGAAGTTCGGTTAAATGATGGCCTTGATGAATAATATTTCTAAAGACTTCAAATCGCATTTCTAAATAGGGGACGATTTTAGGATTTCCCAAATGAATATGTTTTCCAGCATAGTGAAGAATGGCTTCCCAGAGGTCCATGAAATGACCAGCACATATTAATTCTGCGGACCAATAACAAGCGGGTTCTATTTTACCATTTATCATGTTCTTAATAAGTTGGTTTCTGACTTCTGTCTTTTTATATTTAGAAAATGATTCTCCTTTGAAATGACCAGGTTCTCTTATATCATTAATTTCCATTGTCTTATATACCCTTTCGGATATATTCCATATATTTTTTGTCCGTAAAAAATATATGTTGTCTACTATTTTCCCTACTGAATTTACCTTTTGGACAACTATCTGGTATATTTTTATGTTCTATTTAGTGGCATTTATCGGGTTCCAAACATACATTTACCTTTATGACCTCGAATATACAGTCGATTGTAAAGACCATACATTCAAATGTATTCAAATCAAAAAAAAAGGGGATACTATTCATGAACCGTCAGATACCCCTGAATTATCATAAATATATATCAATATACTTATTCCGTCATAATTCTCGTTGCTACATTAATCGTCTGTAATTCCTGAGACATGAGTTTGAAAGCATACGGAACTTCAACTCTTGCAAAGTCGGTCTTGTTATTACACGTCCTACACAAATGAATAGTGAAATCAAGACCCTTCTTCTTCCCATCATTATAAGACGCCATCATACCACATTTCTTACACACATATACACTATATTTATCAGAAGCATCATATAATCTCTCACGACAGAACCGGGATGCACCGTGAGCCAACATGACATCACGTTCCATCTCACCTACTCTGAATCCTCCATCACGTGACCTACCTTCCGCCGGTTGTCTGGTGAGATTGACCATCGGTCCTATCGACCTACTGTGTTGTTTATCATTTACCATATGCTTGAGCCTTTGGTAAAAGACGGGTCCAAGAAATGTCGATGTCTCTAATTGTTCTCCTGTAAGGGCATTATACATAATCTCATTGCCATAACTCTCATATCCCACTCTCTGAAGTTCTTGTGATATGGTCTTGATATCCAAATCGCCGAAACTCGTTCCATCACCAAACATGCCTAACTCTAATAACACCTTTCCTAATAAGGTCTCTTTGAGTTGAGCAATCGTCATTCTGGATGGAATAGCATGGGGATTGATAATAATATCGGGGCGCAATCCGTCCTTTGTGAATGGCATATCGCACTCTGGAATGATATTACCTACAGTTCCCTTTTGCCCGTGCCTGCTTGATACCTTATCACCCATAACAGGTTTCCTGAGAATTCGAGCACGAACTTTCGCGAAATTGTATCCATCGCCATTACGCCCCGTATAATTCTTATCTATATAGGTCTCTTCGGTTGTCCTAAAGGTTTTACTCTGGTCTTCGTATTTGATAGGTTTCGTTGGGTCATTACGATTTTCCTTAATAGGAATGATTTTCGCAATAATCACATCACGATTTTCTACTAATGAGTCTTCCGGAATAAATCCTTGAGAATTCAGTTTGTCGTAATTACCGAATTTAATCCCCTTGGTCTTCGTCTTGTCCGGCTTACATCTGATAATCTCGTCTCTGATGATATTTTTGTCTTCATCCTTTTCTGTATGATAAATCGTTGCTAAGAAGAGACCTCTATCGATTGACGCTTTATTGATAAGAACACTATCCTCCTGATTGTATCCGGTATGGGTCATAATGGCCACATGAATTTGTGTTCCAGATGGAATTTGATTTAAATGAAGGAAATTCATCACACGAGTTTCTACTAATGGTCTGCTCGGATAATTCAACACATACGCCGTCTTGTCCATTCTTTGGTCGAAATTCGTTGCATAGACCCCCATAGCCTGTTTTGCCATTGCTGTCTGATAAGTATTTCTGGGAGCCTGATTATGCTCTGGAAAAGGAATACATGAAGCCAAAACGCCGAAAATAGTCGAAGGATGTATCTCACAATGAGTATATTTATAAGCCATTGCATGTTCATTTTCGAAAGAAGATGAACCTTTCGATTTCATAGCAATCATGGCATAATTCTGCTCATCTGGGTCGATATACTCGATAACTGATTCATCCAATCTGCAAGATGTCAGCAGGTCATTCCAAGCCAATTCCTTAGTCGCCAACTTATCAATAATTTCCTTTGTGACTAAAGCGCGATTGTCTTTGACTTTCAATACTGGCCTGGTTAATCTGCCACCATCATTACATATTCTTATTTCTGCTAGTTTATAATCGAAAATGATAGAGGTATAAATATTGATAATGCCTCTGTATTTCTTATCTTTCATATCTGTGTATAAATCAAATGGTCTATCAGTAACTCCTAACCAAGCACCATTGACAAAGACTTTGACTTTCGAATAAAGATCTAGCGGAGAAACGTCTTCGACTTTGATAATATAGGGTTGAACATATTGTCGAACGCCGACTGAAGAAGTCGGTATCGTCACATGCGTGAGATAACTAAGGTTTTTGACAATACCGATAGATTGCCCCTCTGGACTCTCTGCGCAACAATTATGTGTTACAAATGATGAGGCAACAAATGAGTGATTATCACTTCTGGTAGTAAAATCATAAACCATCTCCGGTTCAATTTCACGAATTGATAATAATAAATCGACAATATAAGACCCATCCTTCGATCTAACTAACATTCTATCGTCTTTATGTAAATTAGAAACACTTATCCAACTGTTTTTATTATTATTCGAAACAAGAAATGGGTGGTCTGATGTTGCTTTTATTTTTCTGCCATTTATTGTAGTTAATTCAAATAATTTATCTGGCATCTTACTGAAAAATGAATGAATATCTGTAGGTTCATCAAGAAGCGTTTTTGGATTTACACTATTTACAAAATCTCCATCGCGAATATCTTTTATTTTTTTTATAGTAATTCTATCTGACATCAATACTTCAGTATCACCAGTTAGACATAAGAAACCAAACGTTGTACCGTGTAGTTTTCTAGGTTCAACCATTTCACCACTCTTCTCCATAGGAGTATTAATTCTTCGTAAATGGCTAAGAGAAGCTACATAGGTCAATCTATTTAATACTTGAGCAACACCAACTCTCGTAGAACTCGACTGTTTGACACTGAAATCGCCCGTTGCAAGAGCTCGATTAATACCATTTTCAATTGTAGTCGATTTCATGATTTTATAGATGTTGGTCATATTGATAATGTTCTCGAAATCTTCCGTCGATCTCCACGAACCTGTATTAATCTCTCGAACAACCTGTTTCTGCATTTCTTTGACTAGTTTATTGAAGTAATTCCTGAAGAGGTTATTCAACAGTGTTCCAGTCAATTCAATACGTTTATTCAGGTAAGAATCGCGGTCATCAAGAGGTATCCATCCCTTACTTGTCTGAATGAGTTTCTTCGCCATATATCCCAAAAGGAACAATTTCTGTGGTAGAGAAGAGCAATGTGGAAATAGGTCATTGTCGAGAACTTCTTGGGCAAATTCTCGTTTCTTTCTAGCACCGGTTTCCTTGTCCATTCCCATAGGCATATAAGCAACTGAAGCAGTTATATGTCGCATAGCGTCTTCTTGTGTCATATACTTATTGGCATCAATAACAGATGCCTGTAGGAATGCCAATAGCTCCGAATGAATTTCCGAATCAATGTCCAAAAGAATATATGAACAGATTTCTTTATCGGTCATAACACCTAATGCCCTGAATAAAACGAATAATTCGATGGGTTGTTTGATACGAGGAATGGTAATATACAGTCCATGTCCGAAACCATTGTTCTTTGATGCAATCATCATTTCGATTTGTTTTGGTGAAATACATTTGAAATCGGGAACGGATTTGATTTCAGCGTAATAAGACCATTTCGTCGTATTCTTTCCATCGAAACAATAGATGCGGTTTTCGGCAGCACGTTCTTGTCCCAACACTGTCTTTTCTGACCCTTTAATGATGAAATACCCGCCACAATCCATATGGCATTCACCAGTATGTATGGGTTGTATGTGATGGTTCTGTGTAAGAACACATACCGATGATTTCACCATAATAGGCATTTTGCCAATATTGATTTTCGGCAAGAATTTCTGAATAACAGTGGGTTCGTTCGCGGCATTTCGAATAACATATTCTATCCTGATATCAATCGTCATCGTAGAAGCATATGTGAAATTTCTAAGTCGGGCTTCTTGAGGCAACATCATCTTTGTAGCACCATTGTTCTCATGGATTTGTGGTGGATATAGTTTAAAGTTCTCAAATCGAACAAATACCTCTAACGCATGTGTTCCATGCTCAGCAATGAAATCGTGGTCGGAATGTATCTTTACAGGATTGAACATTTCGATGGTTCTCTGGATTTGATGATTGATAAAATGGTCATATGACTCGAGTTGGTGTCTAACAAGACGCTCCAAATGCTGGCCTTGGAAATATGATTCAATAATGGCATATGGCTCCTCCACATATGAACCCAGATGACTGAGTAAAGTAGTAGAGAATTCCTTTATGACTCCATCGATAGCCTCATTGTCAATTGTCTTATTATCAATGGCTTCGTCATCGACCATTTTTGTATATAGTTCATCGACCACATTCAACTCATCAACCGGTTCAATCACCTGAACATTAGTTTTATCATTCGCTTTCTTTTTACCAGAACGACTTCTCTTATTCGTAGTAGTAGCAGCAACAGTAGGAGTTATCATAGAAGAAGACATTGTATGGGATGGATAACTAATATTCTTTACGGTTCAATTTTCTATATCGTTTATTTTATGTTTTTTTATAAAAATCAACATACAATATTCCTTTATGACAACCTAATTATAAACCTATTTATCAATGGTATAAAAAATAAATCGTAAATATCATAAATGAAACGGTTTATCCAATATATTGATCAGTATAAAGATAACCCTGCTACAAAACAAGACTATATGACTATAGGGCAAGCCATACAGGCAAATTATACAGGTTATAAAATCGGTCCAGTCCCAATACAAAATTCATATGAAGAATGGCAAAAGAAACACGAAGTTTTTACTACAAAAAAAATACCATACACGATTGAAGCAAAAGTAGAGAACATTCAAGATATTATAAACATTATCGACCAAAATCCAGTCAATCATGAATATGAATACAATATAGACCTACAATCACTTCATCAAATTAAATCTGAACTTATGGTTCTCGAAAAAATGGTCGGATTAAAAACTCTAAAACAATCTGTAGTAGACCAACTATTATATTTTATACAAAATTTGCATACAGGTTCAGCGGGTGATTTTAAACACACAATTCTTTTAGGACCACCCGGAACTGGCAAAACCGAAATAGCCAAACTTATGGGTCAAATGTATTCCAAAATAGGTGTTCTCAAATCTCATATTCCCATTTTCAAAAAGGTAACACGTGCGGATTTAGTAGCAGGTTATTTGGGACAAACTGCTCTTAAAACACAAAAGGTGATTGAGAGTTGTTTAGGGGGTGTTCTCTTTATTGATGAGGCATATTCCTTAGGTGATCCATCCGATATGTTTGCAAAAGAATGTGTGGATACGTTGTGTGAAGCAATGAGTAATCATAAAGATAATTTAATGGTTATTATTGCGGGATATGATAACGCAATTAAAGAAGGATTTTTAAGGATGAACCCCGGATTAGAATCCAGATTTCTCTGGAGGTTCTCAATGGAGGCATATAGCCCATCTGAATTACAATCAATCTTTATGACAAAAACAAAGGATGAACATTGGAACCCTCCTGAGAACTTGGACCATAAATGGTTTGAAAAACGAAAAAAAACATTTAATAATTATGGTCGTGATATGGAAAGTTTGCTGACCTATACAAAAATCCAACATGGCCGTAGAATTTTCGGAAAACCTGGAAAAAAAAATCTAACGATGGAGGATTTAGAAAAAGGTTATGAAATTTTCTTAAAAAATAAAGAAAATAAACAATCGGTTCTCCAAGATATGTATTTATAAATCCCTTTTTCGTTCTTCTTTCGTTCTTCTTCTTCTTCCGTTGTATGTTAAATGAATATTTTCGGAAGATGATATAAGTATGTCAAAAACAATCCAGATAAATCCGGACTTATTCAATATATCAAGTTCATCTACTAGAAAGAAAACTCCATCGGTAAAACCGCCAAAGATTGAATTAAAATCATCTATTAAAACCCAAAAACAAAAAACGCTTCGCAAAAATGTTCTCAAAATGATCCGCGAAAAACAACAGGAAGCATATAGAGAACTTTTTGACAAAAAGAAAAAGCCATCCTCTTCCTCTTCCTCCTCCTCATCGGATAAAACCGCTTTTGAAAAAGATTTCGATAGTTCTCTAGAATTCTTTTCGTCTTTGGCAAATAAAGTCGAAAGCGAACCCAACGCTACTCTTAAAAATTATGATGCTATTAGTTCAACCCCATCAGCCATAGCGCCTATTCAACCGCCTATATTTATACCTACGTTAGAACCACCAACATCGGTTTCTTTACTCGAACCATCTGCATATATACCCCAAATGAACCTAGCACCTCCACCCAAATTCGGTTGTCTTAAAAATGGTTCTCTACCTACATATCGAACATATACTCGTAAAAATTATGTGGGCGGTTCCCCGCCAACCACAACTATCAATCAATCCTTTATGACACCTACAAATACTTCATTTGGCGAAAGTTCTCTACAAATAAATACAGATGACCCTTTCGATAAACCACTCTTAACAGGCGGTGCATCAACGCCATTTACGCCGAAATTTATCGAACAATCTCAAAAATTCGATAAAATTCATCAAGGAAAAATAACCACGCCGACTTCAAAAGCCGAACGCAAAATACGTTATAGAAAACGCAAGAAGATTTATAAGAGAACTTATAAAATAGGCAGGTCAAAAACAGAACCTAAAGTTGGTGTTCTCGTTTCTAATAAAACAATCAGGTCCAGAATAAGCACTGAAGCACAACTTCTCAAACAAACACCTATTCAAGATGTTCGCCGCTTTTTAATAAAGAAAGGATTCATTAAAGTAGGCACAAATGCACCGAATGATGTCTTACGAAAAATGTATGAAACTGTTAGTCTTGTTTGTGGAGAAATTCAAAATCATAATCCTGAGAACCTGCTTTATAATTTCATTAATGATAAAGAATAATAATATACCTATTCATTACGCAGATGTTTTTCCTCCATCTCATCTATTTGGTCCATTTCAGCTATAATGACATAACACCAAATAAAAAGTAATCCTAAAAATACAATTGAGAACACAGTTGAACAATAATAAATACAATTCCTTCTGCGAACCCTAATTGAATCATTTTGAACATTATTATCTACATCTAATAAATCCATACAATCATCACAAAATGTAATTGAAATGTCTTTTTGTTCCATTCTATATCTCTATTAATAACCCCAAATAACCTTTATATTTATTATTATAAATATAAATATATTTCTTTATGACTTTATAGAGAACCATGGGACCAAAAAAAACACAATCTATTTATGATACTTATTTTCAAATTACTGATGAGAACACTACAAAATATGGACCGAGAACTATTCTGTTTTATCAAGTCGGCGCATTTTTCGAAATGTATGGTATTCAAACTTCTAAGGGAGTTATTCGATCTAAAGTCGAAGAATTCACCCAGATTGCACAGTTGAATATGTCGGCAAAAGAAATCGACACTCCTGAAGGTGCTGTCATTATGGCCGGTTTCAGAGATTACTCTCTGGATAAATATTTGAAAGTAGCCACACAAAATGGTTATACTGCCGTTGTATATGTCCAAAACATGACTAATCCTAAACTGATTACTCGAGAACTATATGGAGTTTATTCTCCAGGCACATTTATTTCATTTGATACAGATAGTTCTCAAACTTTATCTAATAACATTGCCTGTATATGGTTAAATAAATACACTCCTACTCGAGGCCCATCCACATTAGTATGTGGTATTGCCAGCGCACATATTTTCACAGGAGAAACTTCTATTTTTGAATATGAAACCCCCTACTTAGCTAACCCCACTACATTCGATGAATTAGAACGGTTCATTACAACAATAGCACCTAGCGAAGCAATTATTATATCATTCCTTTCTGACAAAGAGACGAGCCAAGTTATACCATATTTTGGATTGAGAACCCAGACTATTCATCAAGTTCTCATGAATACAGATAATGGACAACCATCAGAAACAACACCTAAGAGAACCCAAGTTGAAAATTGTCAAAAACAAACATTCATCACTCATGTTCTCTCTACTTTTTTCGGAGAAGAAGCCTATCAAATTTGTCAAGAATTTCAAACAAGACAAATTGCAACACAAGCTTTTTGTTATCTCCTCAATTTCATTCAAGAACATAATCCCGATCTAGTAAAAAAAATAGCCATTCCACAATTCTACAATTCAAAACACAGGGTCATCTTAGCAAATCATACTCTTAAACAACTCAATATCATAGATGATGATAGTCTGGATGGCAAACAAGCCGGCAAGTTCTCATCCGTTGCGTCGTTTTTAAACAAATGTTCAACCGCAATGGGAAGGAGAACTTTTCAAAAACAAATTACTAATCCTACTACGGATACGGAATGGCTGAATACTGAATATGACCAAATACAATCCTTTATGACAACTGATGAAGAGAACTTTGCCGAACTCCGCCGTCAATTGCGCACAGTAAAAGATTTGGAGAAAATCTGTCGCCAAATTATTTGCAAGAAAATATTCCCCAATACTATTTTTCAAATGGTTGATAGTATAACAACTATCAAAACTCTCATGAATGAAATTTCTAAAGACAAGGTTCTCAATATTTATTTATCAAAGGGTGTTGAGAACCTTTTCGATAATATTTCTGAATTTTTAAATTATATGAATACTGTCGTTCATATTGATAAATGTCGTGGAATGGAAACTCTATCTTTCCAAGAAAACATTTTCAAAACAGGTGTTTTCGAGAACCTTGATGCCATTTCCAAAGAATATAATGAATCAATACTTCTTTTTGACAATATACGACAGGTTCTCAATAAAATTATGCAACAATCCTCTTTGGATGACACCGATTATATTAAAGTTCATGATACCGAGAAATCTGGTTCTTCTCTCCAATTAACAAAAAAACGCGCAGAAACTTTGCGAAACTGTCTTAAAGAATCAATCGTCATTCATCCTACCTTGACAATTCAACCAAAAGATATTCGGTTTATTAAAGCATCGTCTTCAATGGAAGAAATCGAATTCCCTCAATTGACTAGTCTTCTTAAAAAAATCATGACAACGAAAGAAAAAATGTCCGAAGAAATAGCAAAGGGATTTTCGACACTTTTGAGAACCTTGGAAAAAGAATGGTATGATAAGATTGAAGGATTTATTCAATGGGTTATTCGTTTGGATGTTCTCCAATCTAAAACTTATGTGGCTAAAAAATACAATTATTGCCGACCTTCCATTTCGACTTTATCCGATGAACGTTCTTTTTTCGACGCAAAAGGTGTCCGACATGTTCTCATAGAACATCTACAACAAAATGAAGTGTATGTCACAAACGATTTAGCATTGGCATCCTCACAGTCAGAATATGATGGGATTTTACTGTATGGCACTAATGCAGTAGGTAAGACGAGTTTCATTCGTGCAATCGGTATTTGTATCATTATGGCACAGGCTGGTCTATTCGTGCCTTGTTCGTCTTTTACTTATCGCCCTTATACCGCTATTTTTTCGCGTATTTTGGGAAATGATAATTTATTTAAAGGTCTTTCTACATTTGCGGTTGAAATGTCTGAACTCCGTGTCATTTTGAAAAACGCCGACCCATATAGTCTCATTTTAGGCGACGAATTATGCTCTGGAACCGAAATAGAGAGTGCGCTCTCCCTCTTCTCAGCTGGTCTCGTTGAACTTTATAAAAAGGGTTCAACATTTTTATTCGCCACACATTTCCATGAAATAACAAAATACGAGGAAATTCGAGAACTTCCCAGACTTGGATTGAAACATATGGCCGTTACTTATGACCAATCCACAGGAATTCTTCTTTATGACAGATTACTGAAAGATGGTCAAGGGAGCCGTATGTATGGGTTAGAAGTATGCCGTTCTCTATATATGGATACGGAATTTATGGAAAGAGCGTATGCTTTCAGAAATAAATATTTTGATGATGTTCGTGGAGAACTTGGGTTTGATAAATCGACATATAATTCAAAAAAAATCCGGGGAAATTGCGAGATGTGTCATAAAGAAATATCTGGCGAAGTTCATCATTTGGCAGAGCAACAAGACGCAAATGAAGCCGGATATATCGACGGATTTCATAAAAATCATCCTGGGAATTTGCTATCTGTTTGTGAAACTTGTCATTTATCTATTCATTCTAGTGGTATCAAATTAGCTAAAAAAAAGACCACTAAGGGATATGTATTGGTTCCTAAGAAATAATCGGTCTTATAATGATTATGACGAAATTTGTGTGATAATATCTTGCATTGTTTGGGTCATGTTCAAACCCATTTGATATATTTGAGGGATATATTTATGAATATCGTCCGAGTTCTCCACATCTGATATCATATAATCTTCTACTTGTGTTTCTTCATCATACTGATAATATTGCGTACTCGGCGAACGAAATAATCCATTTGTTTGTTCAGTCGGTGTTTGTGCTAATGGTCTATAATTCTGTTGATGATTATTAGAATTATGTCTTGAAAACGCATACATAAGCCCTGTATTTCTATAATAATTTTCATATGCCAAATAAATATCGTCAAACATAACTTTGAATATAGGGTCTTCTAATAAATCATTTTCTCTGGCATATTTGCGAACCTTTTGAAATAATGTCTTCAACGCATCGTATGTTCCATTCTTTTTTATAATTACGTCAAATAGTAATTGATTTGTTTTTAATTGAAACATATTTGTTGTCAAATCTGTTTCCATTTGTTCATCGTCATATACATATTTTAATATAATATTACTATGTATCATATCAATTCCAGTTAATGTCAATTTCGAAAATGGATCACTCGATAATGTATATAATTGAAATGTATATTCTTTATCCGACGTTAATTGATTTATAATAACTTGGTTCGACCATTCATTCGTTTTTGTATCGAATATATATTCATTTGGTTCGCTTGTTTTTAATATAACTCTATCCAAAATGGGATAACATATTTCGTTTAATAATTCTCCACATAATTCTCCTATAGTTTCTATATTGGATACAAATTGATAACTGCTTTTTGGATGCCTACTCGCACATTTTATTAACAGGTCTTCTTCGTGATCTTCGCCGTATCCAATGAAAATCGTCGGTATTTCAGTGCTTATTAAATCAGCTAATACATTTTTATCACACTCTCCTTCGGTTGCTTCTCCATCTGTCAAAAAGAAGTGATATTGTTTATATTTTGATGCGTGTTTATCTGCAAGTTTTTTATATGCTAATAATGACGATTGCGAGTTTTTAATAGCCTGCTCGATATTGGTTACTGAGATTGTGGTTATGTTCGAGACCTTATCAATCAACTCCGATATATTTTCCTTTGTGACATCTGTAAAAGGTATGATATTTGTATATTTCGAATTGAAACCATCGACTTTTATATGAATAGGCATCGACATATCCAAAATAACTTGTATGATATTAATTATAGTTCTCTTTACATAATCCATTTTAGGACCCTCCATAGAACCTGATTGGTCAAGTGTAAATTGAATAAACGTAGGAGTAAGGTCCATACGTTGCGGAGACATTTTGAATTTGAGGATACCAAAACGTGCTTGCTCTGGAAGTTCTATTTCGAATGACTTGGAATTATGAAATGATATTTTAGTTCTTTCGATAAGGGACATAATAAAAGGTATGAACTTTTTATTATGATGATTGCGCGTTTCAATTTTATGGGCAGTGTCCAAAACAATCACCTCGATAATAATAAAAATCGCGATTGAAAATGGTTGTATCACTATAATTGGATTTAATAGAAGGACCGTTCTGATTTCCGGCGACGCATTTTTCGCCTCCCAATAATACACAACAATCTGTAGAACCACATACATTTTTATCAAGAGCATTACATTTGGCTTCTCTCTCTAAAACTGAACTTTGTGTTGCTGAACAAAATCCGGATTGAGTGTCTGCCAGATTATGAACTATAGAAGTTGTAGGTTGGTTTGTTAGAGAACTTAAATAAACAGTTTCTTCATAATTAGGGACATATGATGCTGAATTATAAATATAATCGCCTGAACTGTAATAAAGTGTGGTATTACTAACATCACTATAAGGAATAGAAACCAAAGTTCCACTGATATCGACCCACATTTGACCAACTCCGGCAGTAGAACCATCGGGTTGTGTTTGTTTTGTTGGGTCAGCATGGTAAGTGATATCTAAATTATCTGAATTATAATTTGAATTGGAGGTTGAACTGGTATCTATAAGTGATATTTTTTGTTGTTGTAAATTTGCCAATTTTTGCTGTAGGCCATTTAGTGTGAATGCTGCTGGTGTAGGGGTTGCCGCTATCTGTTGTTGTATTTGTGCAATTTGGGCATCTAATTTTTTATTTTGGTCGGTTATTACAGCACTTTCATATGAAGATGTTTGTGTTTTTGGATTATAAGATAATTTATCTGCAGAGGCAATATTTCCATATGGGACAACTTCAAGATATCCAGATGCATCTATATAATATCCATCTTGTATTTTAGCACGAACCTGAACAGGTAATCCAGTTGTTGCATCGTTATAAGAAATATCGAAACAAATGGCTGGATTGTTATAATTGGTAGGGTCCGTTGCTAGATTACATACTGAACTAATTCCGGTTGTTCCTGTTACAAAACTTTCAACGGGGACGTCTAATTTAGTAATAAATGCTAAATAATAGAGAACAATCAGAATGATAACACATAGCAAAATAGATATTAAGATTTTCATTTATATATGTTTAGGAAAAATATGTTCGTTTATTCTATAATGAGCCTCGTCGTATCGCTTTACGCTGCTATCCTTTTCTTCCTTCTCACACCTGCCATCCTTGTCTCTCTTCCTCCTCGAGGTGGAAAGTACACGGTTGCTGCCGTCCATGCTCTTGTTTTCGCCCTTATCTTCCACTTCACACACAAACTTGTGTGGCGATTTGGTGTAAGCTTGGAGGGTATGGCAGCTAAGTCGGCATAAAAGTAAAAATGTTTGATTGAATTTTTATATATTTCTTTGTAAAATATATAAGATGAGCCTTGTTTGTTCTCTATACGTTGCTATTTTATTCTTTGTTCTTACACCTGGTATTCTTCTCCGCCTCCCTAAGAATGGAGGAAAATTCACAGTTGCTGCTGTCCATGCGTTAGTGTTTGGCCTTGTTCTTTATTTTACACACAGATTTGTATGGCGTTTAAGCTCGTCTTTAGAAGGATTTCAGGAAGGTGCTTCTACTACCATGCCATGTAATGCTGCAAATGTAGGAAAGACAAATGGTAGTGGTAAAACATGTCGAGGAACTAAACAGACAAATGGCACAACATCATATGCATGGGCCGTATAAACTCTTGAAATATATGACAAAATTGAAATAATATATATATAAAAACTAAGATGTTATTATATATACTCCATCATGATTATTCCCATTAAATGTTTCACTTGCGGTTATGTTCTAGCGAACAAATACAGACACTATTTAGAAGAAGTCAGAAAGAAGAAATTAGGGAAAGGTCAGAATATAGAACGCGTTATGTATCTAACCAAAGACAATATGGAAAAGGCCGCCGAGGGAGAAGTTTTAGATGACCTTCGTATCTTTAATATGTGTTGTAGAAGACATTTCTTGACCCATGTCGATATTGAATAAAATCACATGAATATATATACCTTTATGACAAGTTACAAAAAAAAATTATCAAAACCATTATCAAAAAAGAATACTAAAAAAGGTGGATGCGGTTGTTCTGGACAACAATCGACACATCCTTCCATTTTTTCTGGTGGTAGTGCTTTAGGCCCTGCTTCACTAACAAACTACGACCCGAATTATCAATCTACATATCCTCTTTTTGACGTAAATTCAGACCCTCTTAATGCATCCGCTATTGTAGATACTCGACAACTACCTAATATGGTTGGTGGAAAACGTCGTCGAAGAAAATCAACCAGTAAAAAAACAAAGAAAGGTTCTCGTAAAACATATCGTAAACGTAGAACAGTGAAGGGCGGAGCGGACCCACTTATTCAAAATTACAATAATAATTTATTGACAAATAGTAATACTATTATGGGGTCTGTGACAGGAGCTAATATTGTTTCTGGTAATACATATGATTTAGAACAACCTTTTGTAACACCAAAATTTCTGTAAGAGATATATTTAGTTGTCCTATAGAATAACTAAAATATAAAATAAATATATATGGCAACTATCGGATTAAAAAATTTGTGTGCTCCAGCTCTTTTCTATTTGGTAATCTCATTAATCAGTGTTGCCATTATAGGCTTTTATAATTACGGTAGCGAGAACCTTTATTGTGTGGGATATTATAGTTGTCCAGTAAGTAGTATTACACTTATTTTCATTATAAAATTAATATACATTGTCTTTTGGACATGGGTTCTCAATCTTATCTGTGGAGCTGGATATCCAGTCATCTCTTGGTTATTGGTTCTTATCCCTATTCTACTTTTTTTCATTTTAATTAGCTTACTACTCATACAATAGTCTATATATTTATCATAAAATTGAATATAAAAATATACAATTTTATATATACATACACATCTACATTATGAACCCAGCATTAACAAAAATATCTGAAGACCATGACTTACTTTCATTTACCCTTTCTGGATTAAATGTAAGTTTGGCAAATGCCATCCGTAGAACAATTTTAAATGATATCCATACGGTTGTTTTAGGAACGGATATTTACCAAGACAACAGTTGTATTATTAAAACGAATACAGGGAGACTTCATAATGAACTTGTCAAACAACGACTTTCTTGTATTCCTGTTCATATCTCTGATGAAAAAGAAATGGAAACTTTTCCAAATCAATATATTTTGGTAGTAGATGTCAAAAACGATACAGATACAATGATGATTGTTACAACAGAAGATTTCAAAATCAAACAAAAAGACGGCGAAAAATTCTTATCGAGAGATGAAGTCCGCTCAATCTTTCCTCCAGACCCATTGACCAGAGATTTCATAGATTTTATTCGTTTAAGACCGCGTATTGGAGACAGCATTCCTGGAGAACAAATCACACTTACATGCGAATTTACTGTTAGATCAGCCAAAACGAATGGCATGTATAATGTTGTTAGTAAATGCGCATATGGAAATACAATTGATATAGAGAAAGCCGATGAAGCATGGGAACGAAAACAAGTTCAATTAGCCGAAGAAAATTCTACAAAAGAAGAAATCGAATTCCATAAGAAGAATTTCTATCTTTTGGATGCTCAACGTTATTACACTCCTGACAGTTTCGATTTCAAGATTCAAACACTTGGTGTTTTTGACAATAAAGTTCTCATAAAAAAATCTTGTGTTATCTTGCGAGACTTCTTCTTGACAATGTATAGAAATCTGGAAAGCGAAGTTGTTCCTATTAATACTAGTCTTACTACAGTAGAGAACTCATTTGATGTCATTCTGATGGATGCAGATTATACCGTCGGCAAAGTTCTAGAATATATTCTTTATGACAAATTCTTTGAGGGTGCCGAAATATTATCATTCTGTGGTTTCAAAAAGGTTCATCCTCATGATAGCGATAGTATTATCAGATTAGCATACAAAGAACCTACAGAGAAATATTTGGTCAAACAACATTTGCGTGATGCTTGCACAGACGCTGCAGAAGTATTCTTGAAAATCGATAAAATGTTTTAATAAAGCATGTATTATAGCTTTTACTATGTCCTAATAAAGCATCCCATAAATAATAGTATTTATATCCTTTATGACAATTCATATAATAAAATTGAAATAAACCTTTTTTATTATATTATCTAGTAAAATATGGAGAAACGTATTAATCAACAATTAGAAAAATATCTTATTCAATTCAAGGATGATATCAAAAAGAAGGTATCTGAATTAGGATTTGAAGAAAAGTCAAAAACAAATGAATTGCTAGAATTTGTCTATGAATACGAACGTCTTGTTTTTTCAAAAGACGATTTTTCCAAACGTAGGCGTGTTCAAAACAGTATTCCTGTGAATAACCGGTGTATTGCTATTAAATCCAATACAGAAAGATGCACACGCAGAAGAAAAGACGGATGTGAATTCTGTGGAACCCATTATAAAACAGGTGGTCTTGATGAAGACACTGAAAATCATCCTACAAAAAAACTGGATGTTTCTGCTAGAGAGATGGATGGTATTGTTTATTACGTTGATGATTTTCAAAATGTATACAGAACAGAAGACATTTTGAATGAAAAAGATAATCCGCAAATTATTGCCAAATATCAAATCATGACTGGTGGCAGATATATGATCCGCGAATTTTTATAACCTCGTAGTAAAAATAACACTATATACTATGGCCAGATATGTTAATTATCATCCGGAGAAAAAGTCAATTTTTCTTGAATGACTTCTTCACGATTATTCATAATGAATTCATTCAATTGCGCAGCTTTCATCGGATCTCCATTATAATATTTCTTTAGGACATCAAATAAAACCTTTTTTGTCATTGGTTTTTTAACATTTTTTATACTATACATAAGAACACCATTTTTCAATTCATAACAACCTGTATTTGTTTTTTTCATAATATCAATCAGTTCAGATGACAAATTCGCTTTTTCCTTTTTTCTTGCTGCTATTTCTTTTTGAAGTGCCCTAATTTCATTATCATATTTTACCCAATTGCGAATTGATTGAATTGTCTGCTCTGTATGTTCCATTATATAGTTTAGATATATTTATTTATTACATTTTAGATTATGTATTTTCGAATAATGTATTTTTAGAGTATATAATGAATATGAAATTTTTCAGCTTACAAACCAGATCAACAACTTCATATTCAAACCCTAATCAATGGACTATGGGATTACGTGCTAAAATACCTCAACAAGTTATTACACCTCCACCCCAAATAGCAGTTCCTACACCTTCTCCAGTAGGTAAAGTCAAATGGGGACCTGCTGTATGGTATTTATTACATACTATTTCAGTTAAGGTAAAAGAAAGCGATTTTTCATATATCCGTGCTGATTTATTAAATCATATTTATGCTATTTGCACTAATCTACCATGCCCAGACTGTTCTAACCATGCGAAAGCTTATTTAGACGGAGTTAATTTTAATACAATTCAAACTAAAACTGACCTTATAAAACTGCTTTGGGCATTTCATAATACAGTTAATCAACGGAAGGGTTATCCATTTTATCAATATGATCAAATAGATGAAACTTATTCAAAAGCTGTCACAAACAATATTATTATTCATTTTATGGCACATTTTTCTGATCGCAATCGCAGTCTTAAATTATTGCCCACAGATTTACATCGAATGAGACTATGTCAGGCTTTAAAAATTTGGTTTAATGATCATATAACTTCTTTTGACCCATAATTACACCTTTATGACTTCTCTATAGATGGATTAGCGAAAGTGCATTTGAATAATTGTTTGGATGGTCTCTGACAAACAGATTGGTCGCTACCTATATTTAAGAAAAACAATCCTGGTTTATTTAATGATGCAATAATATAAGCCCAAGCCCATCCCGATAAAGCTCCTACAGCTATCGATAAAAATACTCCGAAGCTTGCATAACATTCATTTCGCAAGTTCCATATCAAATCCCCTACAATTAATATAGGGAAAAATACAAGTGTTGGTATATTCGTCAATTCAAGATGGTTCTTGGCAATAATGTATACCAAATAAATAAGTGTATATGACAATATAGATATTCCAAGCGGGATTTTTGAAAATGACCCATCTTTACCAATTGTTAATAAATTACATACCGGCATAACCGCCTTTGCGGTTAAACCTCCTGGTTCTACTCCTGTGCTATATGCTAATGGTAATGTCTGGCCCACCAAGAAAGTAGCAAAACAAGCAAACAATAACCCAACTAAATAAATCAAACCTTTTATGTCTTGATTAAAAATAGACCCCAATGAAAAATAACATACAATTATAAAAGGTGCTAATCTAAAAAATAAATATAATAGAGTAACCAAATTCAATTCCATCTTTATACATATCCCTTATAAAATAGTTTATCCGATATATTTTTCGTAAAATGATATAAATACATCTCAATATAAATAATGAACCATGGGAATTCCTAGCTATTTTTCGTATATTATTAAAAATTACACTAATATTATACGAAAACAATCGGGTTGTGAAAGAATACAACATTTGTTAATGGATTGTAATTCCATTGTTTATGACGCTTTTCGAGAACTTGAAGATAAATATAAGAACGAACCTTTTGATATCGCCACTATAGAAACCAGATTAATCGAAAAAACTATTACAAAAATTGTAGAATATATTCAACTTATATGTCCTGAAAAAACGGCATTCATTACATTTGATGGAGTAGCTCCTTTTGCTAAAATGGACCAACAACGAATTCGGAGATATAAAACACAGTCATCGATTAATCCTGAAAATAAACCCATTTGGAATACTACTGCAATTACACCTGGCACAACCTTTATGACAAATTTATCGAAAAAAATCAAACAATATTTTCGAACAAATCGTTTGCCAAATATAAATATATTTACTTCATGCTCTGATGAAATTGGAGAAGGAGAACATAAATTATTCCATTTTATAAGAACCAATGATTGCACTAACGATACAATTGCTGTATATGGATTAGATGCGGATTTAATAATGCTCTCTATTTTTCATCAACAATTCTGTTCCAATATTTATGTTTTTCGTGAAGCACCTAATTTCAAGACAGTTCTTTCCAGTGAGTTCGAACAAAAAGAACTTCTTTTTATGGATATTTTCGGATTATCTAATTCTATTTTTCAAGAAATGGGAAATTATGACCCAACGGATAAACAAATACGTGTTACAGATTATATTTTTATGTGTTTCTTGTTGGGAAATGATTTCCTTCCGCATTTTCCCGCTCTTAATATTCGGGTAAATGGAATACAGAAATTAATGGATACGTATTACCAAACTATTGGAAAATTTCGAGATAGGTCTCTTATACATCGTATCACAAAGAAAATTAATTGGAAGTATCTTGGTATTTTTTTAACTGACTTAGGAAATAATGAGCATCATTTTTTATTGAAAGAATACGAAATACGTTCTCGATGGGATACTAAAACATGGCCATCTAATACACCAGAAGAAAAAGAGAATCTATTATTGAATGTCCCCATTATTTATAGAGCCGATGAAAAATATATTAGCCCGCAACAAGATGGATGGCAAGAAAGATATTATAATAGACTTTTGGACATTTCAGAACCCAGTGATAATAAAATCAAAAACGCATGTATAAATTATCTAGAGGGATTAGAATGGGTTTATACTTATTATACTAGTGATTGTCCTGATTGGAAGTGGAAATATAATTATTCATATCCACCATTGTTAAAAGATCTTGCTATATATATCCCTAATTTATCACATAAATCATTTTTGACAACTAAAAAACCTGACCCATTTGAACCATTACAACAATTGGCTTATGTATTACCACGATCACAATTATCACTTCTTCCTCAAGAATATCAAGAAAAAATACTCCGTGAATATGAACATCTTTATCCTACGGAATATATTTTTAAATGGGCTTTTTGTAGGTATTTTTGGGAGGCACATCCAATACTACCAGAAATACACGATATAAAAGAAATAGTAAGAAAATGAATGGTTGTAGTAGTAGTATGTTATTGTAATGTATGTTTAATATGAAATGTAGAGGTAACAAAAGGGAAAAGGGAAAAGTGATTTTTATAAAAATGGTGAAAATTGTTAGGAGGAGAAATATGAAATTGTGAAAAGAACCAAATGGTAAAAATGTGAAAATGAATAAATTGAGGGTCATGTAAGTATTGTGTAGGAAAATTGAGAAGAAGTGTATGAAAATCAGAATGAATAAAAGGCAAATAAGGAGAAAGAATGTTGTATATATTGGGGTCAATAACATGGTCTAAAATCTCGTTCTCCAATAT
>Ga0164297_10001753_pt1 | contig 22464 bp, 24 predicted proteins | sample GEODES058metaG_FD_113539 | JGI IMG/M metagenome (GOLD analysis project Ga0164297, IMG submission 113539) | Dystrophic lake water microbial communities from Trout Bog Lake, Wisconsin, USA - GEODES058 metaG | ecosystem: Environmental > Aquatic > Freshwater > Lake | place: USA: Trout Bog Lake... | reverse complement strand
GTAGATACAATTGCTCCTGGGCCTTTGACAACAGCAACAACAGATACAACTGCTCCAGTAGATACAATTGCTCCTGGGCCTTTGATAACAGCAACAACAGATACAACTGCTCCAGTAGATACAATTGCTCCTGGGCCTTTGACAACAGCAACAACAGATACAACAGATACAACAGCAACAACAGATACAACAGCAACAACAGACACAACTGCTCCTGGGCCTTTGACAACTGCTCCAGTGGATACAACTGCTCCAGTGGATACAACTGCTCCAGTAGATACAACTGCTCCAGTAGATACAACTGCTCCAGTAGATACAACTGCTCCAGTAGATACAACTGCTCCAGTGGATACAACTGCTCCAGTAGATACAACTGCTCCAGTAGATACAACTGCTCCAGTAGATACAACTGCTCCTGGGCCTTTGACAACAGCAACAACAGACACAACTGCTCCAGTAGATACAACCGCAAGCACACTAGATGCCGTAGCACAGGCCAACCAAAATGCTTTAGCAACAGCCGTAGCCTCTGGTAACCAAGATTTAGTTACCGCGGTTACAAACGGTAACCCAGATGTTATTTCAGCCTTGGCTTCTGGTGATGTTAATGGGGCAATTATAGCGCTCAACCCTGAAAACAATTTGCCTGACGCTGGAACAATAACGATTGACGCTAATGCGCCAACTGAAAACAATTTGCCTGATATGGGCACAATAACGGTTGATGCTAATGCACCAACACCGACACCGTTACCAATAGTACCACCAACGCCAACACCGTTGCCAATAGTTAAACCAGTACCTACACCTACACCTACACCTGCACCTGCACCTGCACCTGCACCTGCACCTGCGCCGGTGTTGAACCCAGTGGCACCCGTAGCGTCAACACCAAACACGGGATTAACGGCGTTAGATTTTACGCCGCACGTATCAAAAGGGCAGCAAATACAACTTGTAGGACAACCGAACTTTACAGACACTATGATATCACCACAACAAACATACGAACAGACAATCCCACAAATAAAAGAAGGGGGACACCTTACACATTTTGCATCGGGTGGATTAACTGGCGTTAGTGGTGCTCCGACGTCGGGCGTTACACAGGGATCTGCAATTCATTTGGTTGGGCAGCCAACCTTTACAGACACTATGATTAGTCCGGCCCAGTATAGTACACAAGCCCTTCCACAAATGCAATACGCTGCAGAAGGTGGTATAATGGGTTATGCAGATGGTTCGTCGGTAACACGCGGCCACCCACAGTACCTACAAAATTTTACTAGTAACATACCACACCCAGCGACGGGATTGATACCCTTTGGTCATAGAGAAGGTGGCGAGATCGAAGGACATAATCCCGAGTTTTATAGCGAGGGTGGTTTAAATTCCATCAAGCACACGTATGTGACTGGTGATGGCGACGGTACGTCAGACTCTATTCCGGCCATGTTGGCTAACGGTGAGTTTGTCATACCAGCGGATGTGGTGTCTGGACTAGGCAACGGATCAAATGACGCCGGCGCTAAGGTGCTAGACGAGTTCTTAAAAACAATTCGGCGGCATAAACGTCATGCCGACGTAAATCACTTGCCCCCAGATTCTAAGGGCGCATTGGGTTACTTACTTGAAGCAAAGAAAAAGGTTAAATAAATATGAGCGCACTAACTGATTTAACACAAACAAGCGGCACGTCGACCACGACGCTACCGGATTGGTATAATGCCGCGCAGACTAACGTACTTAACGCGGCTAATACTGCGGCAGCTGCGGCGCCAACATTAGGGCAGACAACCGCACAGGGCGCAATTAACACACTAAGCGGGCCAAATAACCCTTTCACATCGGCCTCAAACACACTGGGAAGTATTGCTACAGGTGCAGCTAACCCATGGATTACAGACCCAAATACTGGCGCTGTAACACCAAATACAAGCACGGCAATGGGTGGCTTGTTTCAAGCACAAAACCAAGCGTTTAATCAGCTACTACCAACCACGCTTGCACCATCTAATGCCGGGGCTATTGGCTCCGGTAACTTTGGCAGCTTGCGCGGCCAAACTGCAGTGGATACTACCGCGGCCAATGCACTGTCACAATTGCAAGCACAACAGATGCAGGCCGCGTTACAAAACCAACAGACCGGCGTTGGAGCTGCGGCCAACCAAGGCAACGTAGCCAACCTTGGAATTACTAACGCCATGAACGTAGGTCAAGAACAAATGACCGCACCATACACAAATGCTGCTAACTATGGAAACATTTTAGCCTCATTAACGGCGCCGCAGACGATAGCAACAACACAAACACCGTCGGGTTTACAATCAATTACCGGACTTGGAACCGCTGTGGCTGGTGGACTAAATGCGTTATTACCAAGCACAACATTAGACAAGAACGGCAACCCTATTACAAATCCAGGGCTGTACGCTTCTTTATTTGGTTCGGGTACTAAGGGTGCCGCAGGTTATACCCCAGGGCTATTTAGTAATTTATTTAATAGTAGCTCTTCAAACACAACACAGCCCGTAACACCGGGCGGATCACCGTCACCTACTGATCCTAGTGGTAATATACCAGCTCCCGTGGATGTACCGCCAGCACCAGACCCAAATGCGAACCCAACCCCCGTGGTAGATCCAACAGACCCAACTATAGGATAATATATGGCGTTAGAGACACTTAACCAATCAGAACCGACGGAAACTCCTGCGGATACTAGCGGCACCATAAACGCGGGGCATACACTTAACATTGCTGGTCAAAAATTAAACGTTAAGGGCCCGATGCAAAGCGAAGCGCTTTTAAAGGCCATGCAGGATGAGTACGACCGACGCACACCAAACTCTGGGCTCGGGCGATTTAACACGTTCCTAGAGGGTATGAAGGACGCCGTGGCGATTACGTCGCGCGATCCTGGTAGCGCTATGGCTGCACGCGATGCAGAGAAACGTGCGCGCGAAGAAAGCCTGTTTAATATGCGCGCTAACATTGCGTCGTTACAGGGCCAGCAAAAACAACAAGCACAAACTAATGCATTTATGGCTGGTCAAGGACAACCTACCCAAGCTGGTCAAGGACAACCTACCCAAGCTGGTCAAGGACAACCTACCCAAGCTGACTCAATGTCTCCAGCGATGCAAATGATTCAAAGTTTACCGGCGGCGTTGCAAGGTCGAGGTATGCAATTGGCAAGAGACGGTGATTGGGATAAACTTGCTAAACTAGCACAAGATACATCAATTCACCGCAGTGATCTTGAAAAAAATATGTCGTACATTAACTCATTACCAGAGGGTCCTGATAAAGACCGACTTAAACGTCAAGCACTCGAAAAAACTTATGGTACATATACACACATTGATGAAAATGGCTATAAGCATGAGTATACACTTGGTGGTCCGACCGATCCAGCGTTTAATAAACCTCCAAACACAGCGGCTACGCCTACTGGTGCGTTTGATCCTAAAAAATCATACGGTACGCCAGCCAAACTATTAGACAACTTAGGTATGGCTGAAAGTTCAAACGATCCGTATGCTGTTAATCCTAGCACCAAAACAATGGGTAAATATCAATTTGATCCCCATACAGTTGCTATGCTGCACAAACAGGGCGTTAAATTTAATCCGTTTGATCCTGATGAGTCAAGAGCCGCTGCGGACTATTACATCCAGCAGCTGGTTAAGAAAAATGGTGGGGATTACAACAAGGCAATGGCGCAGTATGGCGGGTTTGTGAAAAGTGATCCGATGGCATACGTAAGTAAGGTAATGAGTGATGTTGCACCATCAACTCCAAATGCAACCCCGTTGCCAAATCCGTTCCCTAAAGGGTCAACAGAATTTATTGCACAAGAAGCTAAGAACGCACAAACACAGGCCGACATAAATAAAAAACAAGCGGAAACTAATATAGAAACCACGGCTAAACAAGATCAAGCCGCTGCAGAATTATATGGTAAAGATTACGGCGCTGGCCCGCAACACAAACAACAAGCGATTGACACAATTGGTGCCGCCGACCGTGTAATTACTTTGGCTAACGACCCAACATACAAAAAGTTAATGGGCTACTACGAGGGTGGCAACAAGGCCGCTACGCTGCTTGTTAAAGGTTTGAATATGGGCACAGCTAAATTATTTGGTCAGGAAGAGTTTGAAAAAGCTGCCTCTGCGTTAGGATTTAACGAGGCGGAAAGATCTAAACTACAACAGCTACAAACCGACGCTTCTAAGTTAGGTATTGAATACACCGCGCAAATGTTTAAGGGTGCTAGACTTGGTATTGGCTTAGAAAAATTAGGCAGTCAAGGTAAAGGCGTTAGCCCGTCATTTACTCCGGAGACAAACAAACTTTATGCCTCTATTACAAAACGTAACGCCGAGTTTGTCTTGGACGCACATAAAACATTCCGTGATGATTGGTTGCCACAACACCCAGGCAAACAATGGGGTGACTTTATGCAGTCAAGAGAATACGACGGTATGTTAGACAAACACCTTGAAGGGGAACAAAAACTAACAGCCGGAACAGGAGTTAAGGTTGAAAAGTTATCTCCTGAAACTGCAGCTAACGCAGCAAAAACTACAGCAACCCCAAGGTTTAGTGATCCAGAAAAACAAGCTAGGTACGAGGCTTGGAAAAAAGCGAACGGAAAATAATACATGGCGACCCCTGAAGAACTAGAATTTCAAAGAGCTCACGAAGAAGAAGAGTTTGCAAAGGCACACGCAGAAGAAACTGCAGGCCAACCTTCACCAACAACCCCAGCTGCGTCTGAACCTGTAAGTAATGTTACCAACGCAATGGTGGGAACCACTGCCGCTTTGGGTCCAAAAGCACTTACATACGGCGCTAAAAATTTAATAGTTGAGCCATTTAAACGTGCTGCGGGTGTAAACGCACCGATTGAAAAACCATCGGGGATAATGCCGACACAACGCACCTTTGCAACTCCTAGTGAGATTGAGGCGCGTACCATTAAGGCGGGTCAACCTCCAAGGCCTGAAGGTCCTGGAGACGTTGTTAACTGGGCCATGGGTAAGACACCGGAGAGTGGTCAGTACAAGCGTGGTTACCTTGGTGGAACTAGCCAAGAACATGAAGCTCAACTGCACAGGCAGGCCGATGAGTTAGAAAGAAAAAATCCGGGCTATAAAATAAAACCGGGTACGTCAAATTTTTTAATACCAGAATCCGAGTACAGCAACATTAAGTCTGTAGAAGCCCAAGCACAAAAAGAATTAGAAAATAAGGCTAGGATGAACGCTGACCTACGCCAACGACGTTTATCTCAAACACAAGTTGGCCCTACATTGGGCGCACAAATTGGTGAAGGTGCTTTAAATTTTGGTAAAACACCTGCAACAAAACGTTTTATGACTGGCTATAATATTTCAGACATGTTGCAGTCTCAAAACCCGCTTGAAGCTGGTGTATCTGCCACTGGTGCGGCGGCGCCGTATGTTGCGCCTGCAATTGCAAATATGTTGCCTAGAAAATATCAAGCTATAGCACGCGCTGCTGGTCCTATAATCGGTGCTGGTGCGCCGGTTGTTAATTACCTAGAGCGTAAAATGTTTCCAGAAGGTCACGCAGCTGGTGGATCTATTCAAGGATATGCTGGTGGTAAATTAGTTGGAGACATTGTTAAAAATGTTACAGGTTTTTTGGAACATACCCCAAAAAATCCTAATCCGTTAGTTGGCACTAGGTTTCAGTTAAAAGATTTGGGTGGTATAGCACCTGAAAAACCAATTAGTTTAGAAGACATACGTGGTGCTAATATAAATATTACTCCATGGGATGCAACACATCGCAACCAACAAATACTTAGTGTTTCTGGAAGACCTTTAACAAGTAATATTATTACTCATGGCGGTGTTCCTTACGCTAGAGATATTGAACACATGGAACAGGGTGTTGTTGGAGCTTCTGGACCAGCTATAGCTGGTAGGTTGCAAACACGCGCCAACATTGCTTCACAAGAAGGTGAAAAAACTGGCGGAACAGGACAAGTAGTTATGTTGCCCTCGTCAATGGGTAAATATAGTGAAGATTTTGCTGTACCAACTTTTCAAACATACTGGGATCTTCACAAACAAGCCGAGCGTAGTCCGGAAGATTTATCAATAATGACTGAATGGCTACGCTCACAAAAAAAACAAGGCAAGCCTATTATGTCAAACTTGCTTGATTTATCCCATCCTGATGCTTACAACCAACTTTTAACTGGCGAAGGTTTAAACGCTTCCGGTGGTGATGCAAGAAAAGCATTTATTAGGTTACAAAGACTTAAAGACAATCAGCGTGCCTTAGGTGTTAATGCTGAGGATATTTCAGCAGCCCACACAATACCAGAAATAGCAAACTTAGAAAGAGGTTTTGCGGGAAATACTGCTATTCAAATGCAACCTGGTGCAAAAGTTCAACCATCAAAAAATGAATCTTATTCTACAGATTTTTTAGGTAATTATTTAGGTAATTTAGGACAAAATACACCTGCGCATGTTTTACTAAATAAACCGTACACCAATGTGTTTAATGAAATGAAGGCTCGTTATCCTAATGACCCTGAAGGAAAAATTCATCAAATGGCAATTGGTGCATTAGAAAGAAGAAACGCCGGTGTGTCTGAAGTTGTAAACGATGAATTAATTAACCGTGTCGGTGCGTACCACGAAGCCGTTAAACAAGGTAAGGTAGATCCTAATGATCCTTATGGTACTTTACAGTTTCTTAAAACTCCAGGTGCATACGCAGAAGGTGGTGAGGTTGAAGGGTATGCTGGTGGTAAATCGGTAAGCCAAATACCTAAAGTAGCGCAGGCGCTTGAAGACTATTTAAAAGGCAACATTAGTAACGCCGAGCGTATTGGTGTTATGCGTTCGCACTTACCTATTCGTAAGTGGGACGAGCTGCCACCAAACTATACAGACGAGCAGATTCGTAATGCTTTAATGTCTAACAAACAGCCTAAAGCACTGGCCGATGTACCCGCCGGTATGCAGGTCGGTAATCGGTTAGACATTCCAGCGTATACACAGCACGGCGTGTATGTTGACACGGTGCACGATGCGTCAGGTAAGCCGATCAGCTACAACCGCACAGGCCACCTAACCGACGTGGATTTTAGTTCTAAACCTAACCAGGCGGTCCGTGTTGGCCTTGGAACCAAGGAGCAAGCCCTAACCCCCATGGGAGCCGAGATCGGGTCAGGAAAGAGCCCCTTTGCGCTTATGAAGGGCACCAACGTAGGCACACACGATGACGAAGTGCGCCGCATGATGGAAGAGTACCTAAAGGATCCTAACTGGACACAGATTGGTATGGACCCGCGCGCACACTCCCAGTTCTTTGATAAGTCTACAGGGTTGCCTGTATTCCACGCAGAACAGAAACTACAATCTGGTCCATTAGTCATGGTACCTAAGCAGGGCTTAGAGACATCACACTGGGAAGATCCACGATTACAGTTGTCTGACTTTGAGGGCAAGCACTACGCTGGCGGAGGCCTAGCCGAACTAGCAAAAAAGATTCTCCCGCTGGCGGAGCGGGAAGCGAACAAGGCTAAGTTTTTAGAAAATAGTGTAGTTAAAACGCCAATGTACCATGGCACTAGATATGATTTTTCAGAATTTGATCCCGGCCATCGTGGTGTATTCGTGTCACCAAATAAAAAATTTGCAGATAGTTTCACTATTGACGCTGGTGGTTCAAGTAAAGGCGGAAACATTATGCCCGTTCACGTAAATGTTACTAATCCGTTTGATTACGAAAATCCCCAACATATAGAAGAATTAAAAAATAGACTTACAGAATCTATTGGCCCAAGTTATGCTAAAAACTATGGTAAAAGAGTTGGTGAGGGTAGTTGGTCGTATATAGAACACCCACAAATACAAAACACCATTAAAGATATGGGCCATGATAGCTATTATGTTAGTGAGGGTGGCGTTAAAAACTTAGGTGTCTATGACCCACGCCAAATCAAATCTGCTACTGGCAACCAAGGTACGTACGATCCAACCGTGCCAGACATCACTAAGGCAGAGGGCGGATTGATGCACCTAGCCGGTGGCGGTGAGGCTTGGCAGCGTTCGGAGGGCAAAAACCCAGAGGGTGGCTTGAACGCTAAGGGCCGCGCTTCGTATAACAAGGCACACGGCGCGCACTTGAAGGCACCGCAGCCCGAGGGTGGGTCACGTAAAGATTCATTCTGTGCGCGTATGGAAGGTGCTAAGAAAAAATTAACATCGGCTGAAACAGCCAACGACCCAGACTCACGCATCAATAAGGCGCTGCGTAAGTGGAAGTGTTAATCACTTCCTGTAGCGTTTACCGTGCCAACCTTCAGCTGCAAGAGGAAAATCGGGAGCCCACGCTGGTGGCGTAGTCATAATCTTTATGACCTCCGCCAGTGAGGACTTCGCGTTTTGTTCTTCAACTAATAGGAGTACCTCATCGTGAATACTGTTACACACATTGTAACCGGCATCCTCAAGGCTACACATAGCAAAGGCAAGAAAATCACGGGCTGTCCCTTGGACCCCAGACTGAAAGATACTGGACCCAATCAGCTGGTTTCGACTCCAAGCCCTAGTGTAAGTGTTCTGGCTGTGAATAGTGACACCATGCTTTTCTTGCCCCCAGGGTGTGATTGCCAGCTCGAGCTGTGGCCTCTGCCAACAGATTAATCTGCCCGACGGTAACTGCATCCATAGTGCACCCTTGGCAACCTTTAACACCAACTTGCTGCCAGCCTTGAATGGTACGCCGGGTGTTGTTATCGCATCAATTGCGGCCTGTTCACACGCAGCCCAAAGTGCTCTTACTTTAGGATACGATGCACGATATTTATCTACTGCGTTTTTGGCTTGTACCTCCGACATAACCACCCCCATCCCTTCAGCGTACTTAACAAGGCCCTTAGCTCCTTGGCCAAAAAGCGCACCAAGAACTGCCGACTTGGCAATTTGCCGCTGGTCTTTTGTAACTTCATCATAATGTACGTTATATAGAGACTGCGACGCAAAAACCTTATACTCATCTAATCCCTTCCTAAACAGTTCGACTTTATCTTTTTGATCGGCAAGATACACTCCGACTCTATTCTCGATGGACGAAAAATCCACGTCCACGAAGGCTTTGCGTTCTGGAGCCTTAATAGCGCTACGCACCAAGCTAGAGAGTTCTCCCATGGTCCCAACTCCCTGACCAAAGACTCTTGGGATTGATCTCTTAATTTCCTCGTCCGATTGGTTAGGCCTTGCAATATTCTGTAAGTTAAGTCCGCCACGACTAGCCCAACGACCAGTAGACGCGCCATGATAGACCAACGTGTTTCGTATTCTTCCATCTCTCTGTATCTCCAACATTTTAGCGTACTTAGCCACGCTAGTTTGGCTTCCTTCTTGGCGAAGTTGTAATGCACGTTTGACTGCCGGTGCTATGTTGCACTGCAACATTTTTTCAACTGTCTCAGCGGTCAAATTTTCCAGCTTGTCGGGACTGTTTTTGTTAATCCAAGCGAGCAATTTAGCACGTTCTGAGGGCTTACAACCAGTCAGCAGTAGTAACTCATCATCCAGCTTCTTTTGTGCGCTCTGGACGGCTTTTACGGCGTTTTGGAGCTCGTCTGGATCAACTGGTACACCGCGCAAATTAATGCGCTGAGTGAGTTCCCAAATCTTCTGCTCACTATCTGACAGCGGGCGTAACTGGCTGACAATTGACTGTTCAGTTTTTACGTCTTGTACACAATACGTGAACAACTCGGACATTAGAACAGGGTCTTCGTTAAACTCACCCTTTTTGTTTGGCTTGCTGAGTGTGTTAATGAGGTACCTACCACGGGTGTCTTTTTGGTGTTCGCTATTCAAGAATATAGAACAGTCACCAAGTGCCTGCGGTATGTTGTTGGCTGCTGCTATTGCCATCGAGTCAATGCACTGCTCCAACTTTAGTGGGGGCCAGCCGTACTTAGGCACGCAGACACAGTTCCAGATAGCGTACTCAAACATGGCGTTCCATGCTTGGATCTTGCCACCGTTGCGGACGTGGTCAAGCAAGCGTTTTAGCCAACTTGTATGTTCTTCAAGACCGTCTTTGGTCCATAAACAAATACCTTCTGGGTGGGTACCAAACGCAATACACAACACCTCCGTGCTAGGGTCGTTGGCGTATACATCTAGCCCACGATCAGTTAGATCAATTCTGCTACGTGTCTCAAAGTCAATGCTGTAGATAAGTTCTTTCATAAGTGCTCCTTATGCTTTTTAAATTCAGTCATAAAAACATCTTGTAATGGGGCAATACAGCTATGACACAAATCTACTTTTACAGCATGCAATTGAACAGCACAATTATTTACGGGAACCATAGGTTCATAGTTGTTTGAGTTATAACATTGAATTTCGTGTTCGTGTAATGTTTTACCACAAAAATCACAAACCACTTTATTACTTCTAAATACACTCATAAATGCTCCTAGGCAAGCAGACGTATCTGCGATTAAAAATACATCATAACATGCAAAATACATCATAACATGCTTTATGTTATCGTGCAATAAAAAAAGGGCACCGAAGTGCCCTAAAGAACCACCATGTGAAATAATTTAAATTTCGCACTGACCTCCAACACAAGCTAATGTTTGAGCGCCCTCAGTTAAATCTGTTATTTCTTTAAATGCCTCCCAGTCAATTGTCGGGATACTTGCTTTAAGAACGTTGTACTCTTCTTCTGTGCAACTTTCGTAAGGACTTTGCCTATAAGAGCCCCCATCATAAGGGAGATATGAAACTCCGGATATTTCTGAAAAATGCTCCCAAGTAAAAGCCCCAACAGCCGGCCAATCTTTTTCTTCCACCGAGATAGTGACTGAAGGTTTATGCTCACAGTAATGACGCTGGTATGTAAGCCATAGTTGTAGATGTGATATTGGGTCAACGTCCTCTCGAGTGAGTCCGTCAGGCGCTCGTTGGGCGAAGGAAAATACGGTGGTCTGCGTGGGCTTGTAAACACATGGTTCATTTGGTACACCTTGTTGGATTAAGAATTGGGTGAGAGGGTCTTTTGAATCCCCCCGAACTCTTCTAATGTAATATTTAGAATGGCGAGGATGGATTCCACTAGCGCTATCGACAAGTTGGGAGACAGTTCCAGATGGCTTGACGGCAGTGATTGCAGTACTCTTAGGTATTCCAAGCAGTTCTGCATATTCTTCATTTGTGCGTCTAGCCTCTTCTCTAAGTTCGGCGAGCAATACATTTAACCCTTCTCCTTGTGTGCATGTAAGTTTGTTGTCGTAGATTCCGGTGAGGGATACACCAAGTAATCGTTCTTCTTCCGTATTGCGCTGCCACACTTTCCGCAGGTAGGGAAACTTTGTAAATGTGGCCTGGATTGTACCAAGTATAGAGGCCAGTCTAATCTTACGCAGCAATGATTCCTTTGTGTCATCGTGTCGAATTACAACTTCAGTAAGATTACAAAATTGGTACGGACGGAGAATAATTTCAGAACAAGGATTCGTACCAAACTCGTAGTTAGGGTCACGATGACCGTACTTCTCCACGGTCTTCCGCGCAGCTTCTCGATTAAAAATACCTCGCTCTCCGGAGTGCGAGTTATACAAAGAGAGCCATTCCTCCATGAACTTTCCAACTGTAGGCGTTTCATTATAAACCGCGCTATTATTGGCGAGCGCACGGTGAGGTGCGGTTTCCCACCATGGTCCAGCTTTAGCATGTCGAATCCTTTCATCGTCTAAATCAGATAGTGAAATCATAGCCGAGCGACGGACGCCGCCCACAACCACAACCTCACCAATTTTACACATTAAATCGTGGCACTCGAGAGAGTTTAACTTACGACCCCTTGCACCTTTAAAAATATTAACAGTAAACGCAAATAAGTCTTCCAACGGCTGTGGTCCGCTTGCACGCCCACCAAACGTCTTTAAACGCGCGCCAGCTGGTCTTACTGCCGATACGTCCCACTTTGGGATCTCTCCAGCATAGAGGTGCGCAATAATAAGTCGAAGGGACTTAGCCCATCCTTCTTTGCTGTCATGTACTTTGATGGCGTGGCTGCTTGTGTAAAGCGTCTCTGGCACGTCAGGCAGCTGGTTGACGTACTTGGATTCGACTGAGAATCCCACACCTGTCCCACACAACAGGATGAACATGGCCTCGTCAAACGATTTAACGTCGTCAACGGGGAGATAGCTGCAGTTGTATATGCACGTATTGTCACGATCAGCGGCCTTTCCTGAAGTCATCATAGCCCGCATCGAGGGCATAACTTCGTGGTTTAAAATTGATTTGTGTATTTCTTTTTTAAGTTTATCTGTGTTGTAATCCGCACCGAGGTTTGAATTTAACTTTGGTGTTCTTGCAAAAATGTATTCTACAAAGCGTGTTACGGTTTCTTCCCAAGTTTCACGTCTGCCCTTTTCGTCAATGAAACGGGCATATCTACTTGCTGCAATGTATTCTCGGTACTGGTCCAAAATTATTTTCCTTTTATTGTTATTGGTTGGTAAAAAAAGGGAGGCCGCAGTTTCTACGGACACTCCCCAGTAATGCTCTACTTCAAGATACTACTTATACTGCGAAATCTGCTGCTGCGCTACTTGCTCCTCCGAACTTCTCGCCGTCTTCCGACTTCATTACGTTGTTTAATCCGGCCGCAATTCCTTTAGAACCCGACACGTCGTATGGGTATAGCGTGATTGATGCGCGGCCGTAGCAGCCACTATAGAACTCATTCTTATCCATGATTGGGTTAAGGTCTGCATCAACAATCCCTGGCTTCTCGTTACTAGATGCGTTAATAAAGTAATAGTCTGCAAACGTTTCATCTTCACGCTCTGTAGCACCGTCGCGAAGACCGCCCTTTAATATCTTAGGAACCGAGCCCCCGAAATATGCTGCGTTGGTTGACTTACACTCATCAAACGCCTTATTAAATCGTGCAATTGTTTCCTTGTCCGTCTTTGGAATTAAAATCATTGCTGAGTATTTAAGCGCACCGTTTAACGTTTCAGCTGGTTCAAAAACATTAGGAAAAGAAAAACGTACTTTGCCTGTTACAAACTTAATTTTATTCGATTTAGCTGCCATTTTAGATTTTTACCTTTTTAGATTGTGCTGGGTTTGTAGGTACCAACACGTTAACCTTACTACAAAATCTATTATACACAAATTTATGCGTCGTAGTAAATTCCTAGCTTAATGAGCGACTCCTTCATTGCGATTGCCTTAACAACGTCTGACTTATACTCCGGATCTTCCATTAGTTCTGGTTCCTGCCACATCATATCCATGACCTCATCAATTGCGTCTCTTAATGAGTATACACTGTCCCGATCCTTACCGCCAACTAACCCCTTAAAATCATCGACGTACTTGTCAATTAAATATTTGGGTACCTCTATTGTAACTTTGTTTTCTTGGAAGTGCATGTTATATCCCTGTTGTTGTTATTTTGTGGCTATAAACAAACCTACGTTGCCCAGCGCGTATCCATAAAAACTGATACCCAGGCCAATGCTTCCCTTTCTTATAAGATCACAACCAATAAAAAAATAAACTACCCCAATTGCTGCTATTGCCCACGAACTCATTTAAAATCTTCCTCAACAGTTTCTTTAATCTTAACGAGCTTAGGAGAGCCTTCTGGCTTCTGGACTAGGTTACCTAGCCAGCTAACAATTTGACCCTTTGGGCCTAGCTTCTCGAGCGTTGTAATTGATTTTAACTTCCTTGGCTCCCAGATAATATCCTCGGCCAAACCTTTTTCTTTTAACACCGTAGCAGCCAACTCAGTATCGGTAATCTTGCGGTGCGAGATGGTTGTCCCGAGCTTGTAGCCAGTTGGTAGTATGTTGTCGTTTACCGCGCGGTTGAGCGCAAACTCCTCAACGTCGTTCACCCACGCTTTTAGGCTTTGGGCTTTTGCGAGGGTTTCTGCGATTTCCTGGTCGTTGAGGAGCGCAGGCGCCCGGAATTCGTTTTTAGCAATTTCGGTGTTGAAGTCTGCACGGGCTCGGCACTGGGATTTGGCTCGACAGAAGCCACAATGGTCGCCGGGGACGAACTCACCCGAGCCGGCCCACGCTTTTTTGGCCTTGGCTTTGACAAAGTAGTTTGCCCAGTCGAGTAATTTACTGATGCTGGTACCGTCGGTGCTGATGCTGTCAAGTCTGGGTTGGTGTATCGTGTAGCTGGCGTCTTTAATGTCCGGGAACTCGTCTTTGAACTTGGCATAGGCTCCAAGTGCGTAAAGTCGGAGCTGTGGGTTGTCTTGCGCGTGGACTGGAATACCCTTGCCAAACTTAAGGTCGATAACGCGTATGCTATGTTTTGATAGAATAACCACGTCCGCAGTTCCAAATCCATCGTTAACCCAGTCAGAAAAGTCCACGCGTTGCTCAAACAGCGGCGTGTCCCCTTCACCAATTTGTGAGCGTACATAGAGCACGTAGTTGTCAACGTTAGCTTCAAAGTCTTTCTGTTCTTCAGGCTTGTACTTTTTGTATATTGGATGGTTTTTAATTGCTTCGTACTCAGTTTCATACTCTTCTCTTTTTATTTGGTTGTAATAAAATCTTAGTTTAATCTCACCCAATGAGTGGGCCAGTGTGCCCTCGCCTGAAAAATCGGTCGCGTTAGGTGGCCTTTTAACCTCGGGGAGTGTTGCCTCTAAACGTGCGCTTGGTGTGCATGTCAACCATCGTTTGGATCCAGAGGCGGATAGGAGTGCGTGAGCTGTCATTTTTACCTTTTTAGTTTGTTTACCGTATACATATTAATGCAAAAAAATAGGGCTCCGAAGAGCCCCTGTTAAAATATTTATTTTTTGCGTATTAAGGGCGTTTTATCCAGCGGCCTTTAATTTTTTGATTAGGTCATTAACTGCCTCCGAGAAGTTAATGTTAACGTCTGCCTTGACGTCAACCTTCTGCTCGCGGGTTTCTCGGTAGTCAGAAGCAAACTGACCGCGTAACGCAATTTCGACCATGCGTGAATTAAAATTCTTGTTTTCTATGTTGGCCAGCATCATTGTTTCCCAGTATGCCTGCGCGTGCACCAAGGCTAAATCTAACGCCTCTGCAAACTCGGGATACTTTTTACGGTACGTGTCCGCCGTGGATTTTGATATGCCCAACTGGCTCCAAATCATTTTTTGAGACGCGCCTGCCTTGCCCAATTCTATGATTTGGTCGCACATTTCTGGTTTGTATTTTGTCGCCGATTTAGTTGCCATTATTTTTTTGGTTTCTTTGCTGTCTTAGCTGACTCTTTGAATGCGTCTGCTGTGGGTGCGCCTTTTGCTCCAACTGGCCGCATCTTTTCACCGCTGCCGGCCTTGATGCGTTCCTGCTTTGCGTGAATGTTGGCATAAAGTCCTGGTTTAGTTGCCATGATTTTTCCTTGAATTTGGTTAGGTTTCGATGCGTCTCCCGACGTGATCTATTCCCTATATCTATTAATGCAAACTATTTCTTATCTCCGCCCTTGATAGCCTCAACTTGCTGCAATGTTTGCTTAATCTCGGGCATGACCTTGTTTAAAAACGTTTTGGTGAGCGCACTGGCTAACTCGGCACGCCGCGGGTCGAGCTTAGGGTTTAAGTCCGCCTTGGCCATCATATTATCCAGCAGCTTGCTCATCTGTCTGCGCCTCCGCGTTAAGTTTTTCAATCTGTGGTGCAAGTTGGCCTTGAATGTTGTTGATCAAGGTTGCCCATACCATTACAGGCACGGTGATTGGGTTATTCATCATGTTAATGATGTCATTAATAGCCCCAATTGAGTATATTAAAGTTACTTTTTTTTGCAACATTGGGTCTTGCTGTGCTTCGTCAGTCATTTTTTACTTCCTTTCTTTTTAAAATTAAATAATTCTTCCCTTGCTAATAACTTATCTGGGTCTGTGCAGTACTGGTCTAACTCCATCTTGCGTAGGTACTGATCATACATGTGCTCCCAACGCAGTACAAACATTGCTCGGATGCCCTCAATGTGGTTGTATACCTCGTCTAACGTCATTTCATTGGGGCCGTCATAGTATGTTGTGCCAAACAATTTTAAATCATCGGCTGTTTGTAGTACCTGCATCATTGGGGACTCTAAGTCGACACTGTTGTTCATTTCTTTTTGCCTTTCTTTTTACTTTTTTTATATTCTTCAACTTGCGCTTCAAAATCATAGAAGAACCACTTACCTAAAACCTCAATTGCCGCGACAGTGTCCTCCCACAGTTTTAAATCTTCTTCAAATGTTAATTCATTTGCATTTTTTATATCAAATTTTAAATTAACATACGTTTCAATTAATGTCTGTTGAACAATCTTGTCCACACAATCATAGTCGAGTTTAATCTCCATCATTTTCCACACTCCCCTAGTTTAGTACGTTTAGAAATTTCCCTTTTGATATAATACTCTGCTTTCTTTAAATCCTCAACTGCATTACCCTTTAAATCTGATCGCCAGATATACTTTACAGCGTTGCCAAGGTTAAAGCCCATGTGCTCTGTAATCTGGATACACTCCACGCCACTTGGGTGCTCAGTGTAGTGCTTTGGTTTGTTTACTGGATCGTTTGGTACACTGAATGATATCGGCGTTCCAATGGGGTATATATGTGTCATTTCGTTTCCTCTCTGTTTTTAATTTCTTTGATTACAAGCTCCACTTCAGGCCAAGTTTCGCAGAAGAAGAGTGTCTTAATTGTGTGGTGCTTTGTTGTGTCAATTTCGTTGGTGTCCCTTAACACATCCATAATCCACTCACCGCCCTGTTCGTACTCAATAACTAAATGCATTATATTTTAAGCTCCTTTTTAATAAACTCGACGCCCTTTGTGAAGTGCCAGCGCCAATATTTTTCACTAACCTCTAAGTCCTTGTAAGTGTTGCCCTCCAAAAATGCAATCACAATCTCACGCTGCCTTAACGGCATACGCCGCTCAATCAATCGCCGGATGTCGGCAATGTCCTCAGCATCCCATGGCAGCCAGCCCTCAACCATAACCTCTGGGTGGGAGTCTGGGTCGTCTTTCTCAATCGGATCAACCTCCTCGTCGGACAGGCGTGTTTTTGATGCGTTTAGTTTGTGTGTTGTTATTTTCTTCATGGCTATATTAATGCAAACTTTAGGTCATCCATCAGCGCCTCTTGTAAATTTATTTTACCGTCTAGTACCTTGATGACGCGCTCGTCTATTGTATCCTTTATCGTTAGATGGTGTATGATAACCGGGACTTTTTGCCCTTGGCGGTGCACCCTAGCGTTGGCTTGGATGTAGTTCTCAGCGCTCCACGGCAGATCGAACCACACCGTCTGGGCTGTGTCTCCAACGTTGCACTGTAAATTGATCCCGATTCCCCCGCTTTGGGGATGGGCAAGGAGCATACGAATCTCGCCACGACCCCACGCTTCAATGTTGTTGTCGTCCAAGACCACAGCTTGCGGGAAGCGCAAACGTAGTCGTTGGAGCGAGTGCTTGAAGTGATAGAATACGAGCGCCGGGGAAGAAGACTCTTCCATGATCGACTCGAGCTGTTCCAGTTTAGCACGGTGTATTTCTTGTGTGCTTCCATCCTCTCTATAAATTTCGCCCGAGGTGAACTGGAGTAGTTTGCCCGCCAGTGTCGCCGCACTTGTAGCTGTGAGCATCCCCTTACCTGTATCAAGGACCATGTCTTTTTTAAGTTTGTCATACTGTTCACGAACCCCTTTCTCTATCTCAATGCCGTGGTATATATTGGTTAATTTTGGTAACTGTAAATAATCACTTGCTTTTAATGAAAAACAAATATCACTAATCTTTTCCTGTATTTGTTGCGCTGCACCATTTTTCAAAACCCAGTTATAGACAACGTTGGTATGGCGGTTACGCTGACCGGGTGTCATGTATTTGTCTCTAAATTTTGTCAGGCTTGTCTCCAGCCGTTCCCCAAGATCTAATATACCTACCTGCGACCACAAATCTTGCAGTCCCTGTGGGCTCGGAGTTCCAGTTAGGATCAATCTTCTTTTGAAAGATTTTAGGTGCTTCTTGAGTGCTTTGAACCTTTTTGTGCTTGGGTCTTTGAACCGACTTGACTCGTCTAAGATTAGGTAGTCGAACTTCGGGTTCTGATCCAGCAACCACGTCAAGTTCTCTAAATTTGTCACGTACACGTCCGAAAAACTCTTCAACGCTACCAACCGTTGAGTTGGTGTCCCCATTACCTTCGCCACCTTGAGGTGCTTCAGGTGCTCCCACTTCTGGCACTCCTGCGCCCATACTGACTCCGCTACTCTCTTCGGTGCTACTATCAGTGTAGTGCCAGCTGTAGTTTCTGATATTATAGTTAGCGCCGTCACCGTCTTGCCAAGACCAGGTTCCATGAACAGTCCCATGTGCGGGATAGTTTTTGCTAACCTCACCATTTCTAGTTGGTATTTGTGTAGTTTTGTTTTTTTGAGCATGATATTCTAAGTAGATTGCAGCAAATCGTAAAAGTTCTGGTGAGTCTTTAAATTGTCCAATTCCGTGGTTGCAACGATTACAAAGTATTCCGCGTATTTGGTTAGTTGTGTGGCAATGGTCTAGGTGCGTTGATCTTGGGTTATCAAACAAATTTCTACATATCGAACACGCAAAACCTTGGCTTGCTATCATTTTTTCTTTATCCGCCGTTGAAATATTGTATTTCAACTTAAGGTGTTTATTCGCGCCCTTGGTTTTATGATATTCGTGACTTGTTGTTTTTTGACAAGGTTTACAGTACGGCTGTAGTTTATCTACCGTTTTAGAATGTTTATTAAACTCAGAGTTATTTTTATTTATCTTACATTTTGAGCATATTTTCAATTAATTTCTCCACGTCTGATGTGTTTCTTATGACTACCACTGGGAATCCGTGCGCCTCTAGTTCGCTGAAGACCAACTCCTGACGTGCTGACAATTTTCCTGTCATCGTCTTTAGTTCCACGAACTGTACCCTGTTGTTCAGTATCACTATCCGATCCGGCACCCCCGAGATCGTGCTGATCCACTTGTAACTCAGTCCCCCCAGCTGCTTTATTTTTTTGTTTAGCTTTGCCTCCAAGTCCTTTTCTAGCACGTTTTTCCTTTTCGTAAATAACCGCCTGAGTTAACTGCATAACAATGTGCTCCGTCAGGTAGGCGCGAGACTCTTCGCCAATCTCGTCTACCTCCTCGCCGATGTGCTCAAACACGCGCGAGACGCAGTGTGTGGCCTCATGCGCAACCACGCCCGCCAAGTACGCCGGCCCTTGGTCGCACTCCTCCAAGTCAAACGCAAGCACGATGATGCCCTCACGCCCGTCGCTAATATAGTGTGTTTCACCGATGCCGTAGTCAAGCGCCGTCGTCTTGGTGCTGATGTTATGGTCGGATAGTATTTTTTGAAACTCGTAGTTGTCGAAGCACAGCTTGATCTGCACCTTGAAGTGCCCTGCGTCAACGTGGTAGTAGTTAAACTTTTTTGTCATCTTCTGAACCTTGAAATTGGTGATCGTTTCTTTAAGCCAAATCGAATAAAAAACTTAAACTTGGCCAGCCTGTTAAACATCTTGTTCTTCCACCCAGTGTTTGCGCGACGGGTTCTCGCTGACCTGAAATGCTTTACCTTACTGGCTAACACCTTTCTCCAGGGCGCCGACCTGCGACGCCCTGGTGTACTAAATATCTTAGTGTAGTCGTTGCGCATTACCGTCTTACGAAACCGAAAGTCATGCATCCTTCGCGGCCTTCTTTAGCTTCTTAACCATTGCGTCGAGGCGCTTATTTTCCTTCTCCATCTCGAATATTAGCTCGGACAGCTCCATGATAAGTTTCTGCCCCTCCTCAAACCCGATAGTGAACATCTGTTCGTCGGTGTGTACCTGCATGTCTACAATGTGTTGGTTCTTCCACTTGGTGTACGCCAACTGTGAATGTACGCTCATTAAAAAATCTCCTGTTCAAAGCTGCTAATTGAATCGACGTACTTCTGCGCCTTCTTGTTCAGCCGCACGCCCCTATAAATGTGTGTCCTATCGCCACCGTCGCGAATTAAGTCTGCAGAAACCCTGTGCTCCTGTGTTGACGCTAAGAACCTACGCTTAAATGCCAGCTCGGTACCCACTGGTATGCTCTTCTTCAGCGCCCAGTGTTTGTAGCAGTTAAACACGTCGTCCTTGACCGTGTACGCCAGTGGATCAAACTCTAAAGCGTCCTCCGCAAACGTCCCCATCGGGTTGCCAATCTCCTGCATGAGCTCCAGATACTCTTGGCCGCTCTTTGGCTGTAGGAAGTAACCACCGCGCGCTAAACGCCTTGTGATGCCATCCACCGCCCAGTTGAAGATGCCACTAAGCTCTGTTTCGAGCTTGTGTGACAAGTCCGCGTCCTCCTTACCGAAGAACGTGTTGGTCATCTTAAGCACGATCATACGGCCAGTCAGCGCGTTGGAGTTTTCCGTCAACTGTAACGCCTCGTTTGAGTATATCACTATTCGCGTTGGGAGGTATCCGTTCCATGCCTCTTTGTTCTTTCGATTAACAGTAACTGTATCGCCACCCACAATGCGCAACAGCTGAGACACAACCGCACTGCGGTTTCGTTCAGGTGCTCTTGCATCAGTAAAAGAAGCGAGCAGTTTCCCAAGCCAAGGTTGTAAGCCAAAAGTATCACAGAGCTCCTCCAGTTGTGGAGCTACCGTATTGTGCTGTCCTAGCAGTGATACGAGCACCTTGTTAATCGTCCCCTTGCCCGAACGACGCGGGCCAATCAGGTTAAAAAACTTCTGCTGTCTAGTGTCGCCCGAGATGATGTAGCCGAACATCTCCTGCAAGCTCTCGATTGACTCCTGATCGTCCGGCCACAGGTCGTTTAAGAACTTCAACCACGTCGGACACTGCGCCAGTGGGTTGTACTCGAACGGCAACGCGTTCTGTGTGAAGAACCCCAGCGAGTGTGGCAGGATCAACGAGTCCTTGAGGTGGAACAGCCCGTTCTTTAGGCTGATCAACTGCGACGCGTCTGGCTTGTTTGGGGCGTAGTCTTCCAACCAGATGGGCGGTTTTGTGTTGGGATGGTTTGCCAAGTGTGTCACCGCCTTGACTGCGTCCAGTGCTGCCGAGACGCTCGCCGGCGTCGGGTTGAACGAGGTCAGTTCGCCCTTCTTGCCTGACTTCTTGCACTTGTCCAAGAACGCGTACAGCTTAGACCTAACCGTCGACTCCTCGATGATCTCGTAGTGCGTCGTGACGTAAACATAAAACTCGTCAGCGTAGTGCACCAGCCTGTAGCCCTCCTCGCAGGAAAAAATGTTGTCCAAAAAGTGCTTGGCGTGGTTCAGTGGGTTGCCGTTGTCAAGCACGATCTCGCCGTTAGACATGGCAACCTTACGCGCCTCTTGGTTGATCTTGAACAACAGCGAGCGCAACGTCGAGCCCTGCCCCTTAAACGTGCGCCACTTACCCTCGCAGCTCATCGGTCCAGACGCGACGTGGTTTGCTACCTGACCGTCGCCGTACGACCAGCGCTCCCACAACTCGAGCGCCTCTAAGTCGCCAGAGAATTGGTGGTGTAGCGCGAAGCCAACCTGTAACCAGTCCCCGTACCCGCAGTTCGGGTCTAGCTGGGTCAGTATCTCCGTCTCAACCCTGTGCAGGTCGTAGCCGTCCAGTGGTGGCACGTAGTCCGCAAACGCGTCGCCGGTCCGGTGGATGGTACGCGCTGGCACGATGGCAGAGATGTCTTGCGCCTCGGTCGGTATGTCGCCGGCTAGTAGGTGACCAGTCACCGTGAAGTAACGCCCGCGGTTGTACACCTCCAGTCCCAACGCGTGGTCAACGTGCGCCGTCGAGAGGTTGGCGCGTGTGAATATCTTTACGCCAGTCCCAGACGGGCTCACCTCCATGTAGCCCGTGACCTTGTCTGCAATTTGCTGCAGTGCAGCATTTGTGAAACGCTCAGTATGGTTGTCAAAGCAGTCGTCCAAGTCCACGCCGGCCAAGTTGTCGTCGTCGGTGAACACGAACCCAATGCCATCAAACCGACCGCTATTGTACGCCTCTTGGACGGACAAGAAGTCCACCCAAGTGCTTGGGTCGTTGGTCTTTGCCTGCTGCCCATTCGGCTGCGAGGGCAGCTTGCTCCACCGGCGGTTGTCGTCCGTGCCGATCTCGGTAAACTTCCACATTACCCAACGTGGAATCTTTTTTAACTCGTAGGGTATGTTTTGAAACAGTACAGGTAACGCTACTGGTTTTTCCATGTTATTCATCGTCCAAGTAAACAGAAAGGTCAATCATATCTTTAATATCTCCACCACGCCTAAAGTAGTCCTTACCCCCGTCAACAAAGATAGATTTACACTTGCACCACACAAAGTCATGCCGAGTTTTAGACTCAATAACATCGTCACATTTTTTACATTGAAGCCTATTT